>Ga0209208_10003888_pt1 | contig 21347 bp, 13 predicted proteins | sample S1TSphfallax_3_FD_187694 | JGI IMG/M metagenome (GOLD analysis project Ga0209208, IMG submission 187694) | Host-associated microbial communities from peat moss isolated from Minnesota, USA - S1T2_Fd - Sphagnum fallax MG (SPAdes) (version 2) | ecosystem: Host-associated > Plants > Peat moss >...
TTGAAAAATACCAAGCCTTCACCAAAGAAATTAGGGTTGCCACATTCACCCATTGTTTGTTGTCATTGTTCCCCTTGTTAAGGCAACTTAGGCTAGAAAGTGTTTAGTTCCCAAGGAAAGGTTTTCACAACCCAAGGAAACAACAATAAGTTTGATTTATTGAGAACCACAATTATAAAACATTTAATTTTAAAATTCTTTTTGTAAATTATCAAAATTGGTGCTTTGATTTTTTTGAATTGCTTGGTCAAGGGTCCATATACCCAACCCTACCTGCAAGTTCTTTTTAATTTTTCGAATTAAAAAAAAAATAGAACCACCCAACATTTGTTTAATCTTTGTAATTCATGGGAAGTTATAATCTTTTCTTTCCTTTCATGTTGTTGCTTTTCTTCAATATTGCTCTTGCTCCTCTTATTTCAAATTGCTACTTCTTCCCTTTCATGTTTTTGTAGGTATGGGAGGAACAAGCATTCGAAATTCAACTTTTTTAGGCTAGACTTGAAAGTGAGGGTTTTTTTTGCCCAAATGTTTATTTGTTGATGGGTTGTTACTTGTTTTGATTATCCATGTTTTTTTGGGTAATTTTGATTGACAAATTTTTGTTTGTTGTGTGTAGGAATTATTTGGACATTGTACATTTAATTTTACACATTGCATTTCACTACACATTTGCATTGTGTATTTTTTTAGCACATCGCATATATAAATTATTTATAAATGTTAAATTCATTTTCACACCACATGTAAGCAAAATCTTGTTTTGGCAAAAAAAATTCTTTCTTGTTTCTCATTTAAGGTAGGTAATATTTTGTTAAAAAGTGGGGGAGTTAATTCAAAATGAAAATCTAATTTTGATTGAAGAAGAAAATGAAATTATCAAAATGAAATGAACATTGAAGAATATGTGGGAAAAATAGAAAGTGGAAATGTGCAAATAGAAAATAGAAAATTTGAAAAAAATGTGGCATAAATAATGAAAATAAAGTTGCAAAAATAACATGTTCAAAGAAAAATTTGGAGAGTCCATAACATAAATGTTCTATGTTGGGCATTTTATTGTGTGAATGATGGGAAAAAGGTTGAAATAGCAAATCATCAAGTCATGAGATGCATTTTGTGTTATGTTCATCCTATAAATGTTCATAATCAAATATTTAAAGAAAGAAAAGGGTTCAATAACCTATTATAGAACTTAAGGTATAACTACTTTAAAAAAACATGTAGATGCAAATCATTCCATAATTGCAAAAAAAAATTAAGAAGAAATTAACAATGTAATACCAAAAAGTGTTGAAAGATAACTTGCAAAGAAAAGGCTAAATGTCCTAGGAAGTGCAAATTTCTTTTTTTGGTTGTCAAAGGACCTTTCAAAAAAATGATGTGTAACAAAAGAACTTTTTGCAAGACCTTTGCCATTTAATTGTGAAAAATAACTTACCATTGCAATTTGTTGAAAGTGTCTACTTTAGATGTTTAATTTTAGACTTATCTCCTAGAGTTGTCTTCCCTTTTAAAAAGTTATTTTCTCAAGAAGTATTACCTAACTTGGTGGAGAAAACGAAATAAATCTATGTTTTGCCAAAATTAATAGATTTTATTTTTGCTACAACAAGCTTTGACTTGTGGGTGTCCAAGGTGGCACGTGATATATTTGCTCTCGTTATTAACTTTTTGGGATCTAATTGGCAACCTAAGCAAATAATTATTGGTTTGCTTAAGGCAACAAAAACTATTGGGCAAACATTGGCCAACAATTTGACAAAGTTGCTCAATCAATATGGGTTTAGAAACAAAACCATTGCATATGTTAAAAAAGAGGGCTAAAATTTAAATATTATGATCTAGTTGTTTTGAAATTTGTTGTAAAATGTGAAGTTTTTGGTTTGGATGAAAGTTTTCAAGGTATTTGTTTTGACCATGTTTTTTCCAAAGCATGTCAATATGCTACTATTGACATAAAAGTTTGCAGAAATCTCAAGTTTGTTTCAATCAAATTTGCATAATAAAAATTTGTAAAAATGTATAACTTGGCTTTAAAAATTTGGGAAGGGTAGACAAGAATGGAACAAGGCTTGTTCATATTCTAATCTTCCCCCAATAGAATTAAGTATTCTAGTGAAGATAAGGTGATGGTTTTATAATTATTTTCTATAATTATTGTCTTTCTGTTTCTTACTAATTTTCTTTAATTAAACATTTAAAATTTTGTTTGGAGATTTGCCAACAAAATCATTATGTTTCGGGAAGACTTGCAAATCAAAGGTGATATTATCCTTTGTTACAAAAGGTATAATATTGTTAAAATATGTGGAAAAGTGCCTCCTTTTCTTACTGGCACATTTTCAAAATAATTATGGATCCTTTATCTCCTATTGTGACTATTTGTGTTCTAAACCAATCTAGTAGCCATTGGTTGTTTTTTGATGCATTACAATCTACCATTACTACGTGCTTAAAATTCATGGGAGAAACTACAAACCCATTTTGCCTTAGACAATTTTGATTGATGATGATTTTGGGATTGCTTTTAATCTGTTTTTGTTTGTTTCCATAAGAAGGGAAGTTTGTGATGTTTTGGATTCTTTTATTTAAAAAAATATATATGAGAAAAAAAAGTTCACAACATGTTGCTTTTGATGCTAGACCTTATATTCAAAAGCCTTCATTTAATGTCTTTTTTTGTTGACCAAGAGGAAGGTATAAATATTGTGAATAAATATGATAGGAGAACCTTGTATTTTATGTTTTTGAAGTGTTATCATCATTTGCATCCAATGATAGAATCTATTGGATGTGTAGATCAAACAATTGATGAAGATTGTGGTTTGGATATTTTTCAACAAATTGTATCCATAAGCGAGCCAACGAAGAAACTTGTCACCATGGAATTATTGATTTTCAAACATTACCAAGTGGATCCCAAAGACATCGTGTGTCCTCTTCAATGGCGGGGAAAACATGAAGCCATGTTTCCTACAATTGGTTTTTTGGTCAGTCAAATCTTATGCATTGTATGGCCACAAATTGAAATTGATTTTTTTTTTTCCGTAGTGGACATACTTACAAACTTAAAGAGATGCCATTTGTAATTAAACAACTTAGAAAAAATGATTTTTATGAAAGAAAAAAATTGTTCAAGTGATCTTAGAGTTGGATGTAAACCACCTTCCAATAAAGTGGAGTTAATTCAAACAAATTTAGATTTTGAAGAGGAATTGAAAAAAATTGAAAGTTCATTTGAATAGGATGAAATAATGAACATATAGAATGATGAAAAAAAATTTAAGAATTTTTTTTTGGTGCAGTTTTTTTATTTTAAAAAATTAAAAGTTAAAATTAAAAATAATACAATTATTACAATCAATATGTGAAAACTGCCTTTGAAAACTGACTCGTATAAGATGTGTGAGAACGGACGCTTTGAAAACCAGGTGAATACAAAATTTTGAAACCCTGCCCAGGTCTTTAAAAGATGAAAAGAAAAAAAGGAACTGAGTCGGGTCTCTAAATACATTCTAATACCCGGACCCGACGGTTCTTAGAAAAGGTAGAGAACCACCCAACACTGGACATAACTGGCCGAGTCATATATCATCATCTCTTTCAGGACTCTAATTTTGGTTGGGTTTTTGGCTATCTTATCTCCTTCTCACTACGCAATCACTTGTCCTCTTTCATCACCTTTCAACCGACTTTTGAAGAAAGTAATGATCAGCTTTTCATGGAGATTTGATTTTGCACTCTTCCCTACTGTATTGTGTAGGGACACACACCAACACCATCCAGAAAACCAACGCTCCAAAGCAGATGCAGACCAAATCATAAGAAAAAAAAATTATAAAATGGGGTGGAGTGGTGGGGGGGGTGGGGGTATTTATTATAAAAATAAAACCCCCCCCCCCCCCCCCACTTCCTTCCCTTTTCACAGCTCCCCATGCATGATACTAGTAGATATTAGGTACCCAAAAGACCACCCTTTGGTTGCATGCCAAAACATAACATGGCCCAACATCCCACATGCAAAAATGTAATGTAGTTGGGTGCTTTTGAAATAACTCCTCCAGAAGTCAGTCCACAACACACCACACCACACATACAAAAAAAACCATTTACTTGGTAAAGTGAGAAACACTCATGAATGAATTACATGTTTTCTTATTAAGAGTAGGTCCAGGTCCCAGGGGAGTTCTAGGAGCAGTGCAATGGCCTATATATACTATGTACTTTGGATGAAAGTACAGCCCTTTAAATAGGGTATACTTTGGATGAAAGTACAGCCCTTCAAATAAGGAATACTCTGGATGAATGTACAGCCCTTCAAATAGGGTATACTCTGGATGAAAGTACAGTCTTCAAATAGGGTTGAAGCAGGTTTGGACTGTGACCTGGTTACCCAGACATAACCTCCTGTTTAGACGTTTGAAAGCGACCCCCTAATCCCAATGTGGGTGGATGAAATTTTTAAAATAACTTTCTTGTAGATGGATGAAAAAATATATAACCCTGCTCTCCATGGATGAAAATCCATAACCATATTCTCTGATCAAATGATGCATGCAAGGGGGGAAAAAAAAAGGGGGTGGGGGAGGGAGAGGTTATGCATTAGTGAGATATGAGGGGAAAGTTCTGAATAGATGGTTAAGTTGGATGAATATGGTAAAAGCACTGAATAGGTAGGTACCTAGTGGCCCAAATAGGGTAGGTAGGTGGGTGGGTAGGTGGAGGGTTGGGCGGGGAGGGGGGGTATGGGTGGACCTGCTCTGAGTTCTGTACTTTGAAAAAACTTACAGCAGCAGCCTGAGAGCAACAGCAGCAGTTGTGGGAGTCTGATGAGAGAGAGAGAGAGAGAGAGAGAGAGAGAGAGTGAGCCTGGGGCCAAAAGCTTTCAACCAGTGGCTGATTTGTTACCACTTAGCAAATCCACTATCTCTTGCTAGGCTACTACTCCCAAGAAGAGGAATAGAGGAGTCCGGACTCCTCCACCTCCGCATATAAGATGAAGGAGAACTCTTGTTTCGTGAGCCAGAATATTTTGAAGCAAGACAGAAACTTGCTTCTGGAACAAGCATTTGACTTAGCCTATTCATATTATTATTCCATTCCTATCCCTTCTCCTCTCCTTGTCTCTGAGTTGACTTGTTATTTCTCTTCAGGATTAAGATAAATTGGGTACTATGTATGATCAAGTGTGTGGTGGTCGGGCGGCCCACGATAGCTCCCCCCCCCTCCCTCCCTCCCCCTTCTCGGTCCCTTTCCTTTGTTCTGGTGTAAAAAGTGCATTTCTGAGTTTATTCTGTTTATGCAAAAGAGAAAGAATAACAACAACATCCAACATACCTGGTACACACCCACACACAACAACACAAACGGAACGGGAAGTCACATTTTTCCATTTGGTGGATATACTTGGGTAGAGAGAGAGAGCATCACATGGATTTTGGGTGATGCTCATTTGGGAATATATGTCGTTGCAACATAAACAACATCATCTACCAAGAAGCACCTACCCTACCCAAGCACAGCTCAACTTTTTTATATTTTGAACAGCAAGGGGTCAAGAGGAAGGGAAAAAAAGTGGGGAGGGGAAGGGGGTGATGGCCACCTTACATTAGAGTGGATATGCCCGTGGGGTGCGCAAAAGAGCATGTGGCACTATGAACTTTGTTGTGATACCTAACTTACTCATCCGTCCCAAAAGGAAAAGGCTCTGCAATAACACCCCCACAACGTCTTCCCACCAATCCCCTGCCTTTACATCGTGGGGGAAGGGGAGAACCGCAACACAAGCTAACTGTGCCCATACTTTGGAAGTTGGGAGCCAATTGGTTTGTCTGCAAGCCCATTTCCGGGTCCTCAGGAATCTAGCGAAGAAGATACGCCATCATCATGATGGGGTTGTAGTAGCAGGAAGCCAAACAATCATGTTTGCATCCAGATTGGAACAAACACTATCCCTTTGGAACCCACTCTTGTTTTATTTAATTTTGATTTCCCCGAGTGTACTCGACTATCGGATCTATCAAAGTTCTGGAGTCCATATATATATATGGATTTATCCTACAATCCATCATTATCACCACCATCCCTACTTTCAATGCAAAATATAAAACACATACAGAGGAAACCAAAACATAAAACATATATTGCAGCAAAAAGAACAAGAAGAATGGTGTAATTTGTATTAGGTCCCACATCTCAAGTACTGTTCACCAGGTGTTACTGTGGGAGCTTCATGAAACATTTCCTATTTAAACTGTTAGCCTGGTTTGCGAGATCAGGATGTGATGAGATGAGTTCGCTTTTTTATTAAAAAGTTTACATATAATTTAGGGTATTTCACCTGGATGACATCCCACCACGGTAAATAAAAATTTGTGCTGTGTAATATTTATTAAATAATGGAAAAAGTTTATAACACAATTTCAAACAAATTTATTTCAGTGAAATTAGGCATTTATGGTCTTCTTGATTTAGGTGAAATCAACACACGGGATTTTTCCCATGAAGCAATTTTGAAGAATATTTTTAGAGGATTAGTCCTTGTGATAATAGAGGCCTAATTACTAGGCACTTTTCCTTCCATTTAATTTTGCCCTAACTTGAGAGTCATTTACTTTTGAACGTGAGTACTAGAGCTTGTGATAAATTATAAAGTCTGCAGCAGCAGCAGCAGCCATGAAGAATAGTAATAGCAAAAAAACTTTTTATAAAAGCAAAATAGGTGCAAGGAACATGCTTATTCCAATTTTGTCTTCTTCTATCTGGCAGTTGCACAAATTCTAGGGTACTCTGGGGGTTAACCCTTTTAAAAGCTACAAAATTTGAGGGACACATGTCCTTTGTTTTTTTTTTGGTAAAAAAAAATTATCAGACTGCATTTGGATGTGGAGACAACCAAAACAAATCAAAAAAATTCTGGTCAGACAAACAGACTTGCTTGTGTGTGTGTGTGTGTGTGTGTGAGGACAATGTATGTGATGGACATAAATTGACCAACTACCCAACAGAGCGGAGCGGCTGAAGGGCTGCAAAATAGATTGCATGTGAATTGTCTTTGATTGGGTTGTACATTTCAACCCAAAAACAAAGGGTTAAAATTCTCTCTTTTCCCAATCACTTCCTTTATTAACAACATGTACAAACAAGTGAGTTGAAAAAACAGGTGCACACTGCACAGACATCCCCCCCTTCACAACTAACTTGCTTTAGAAAATCTCATAATCCAGATTCCTTCCAGTAAGTTATTCCCTTCCTGAGTGAGTCCCAAACTTCTTTGAAAAAATCTCTTGTAATCAAAGCATCTTTCACACTTCTTTGGAAAATGTGGAAATTAAGCATCCTTTCACAACTTCTTTGAAAAACCTCAGACATTAAGCATCTTCAAAAACAAAAAACAATATCATGTTCATCAATGTGCATGATGCAATTTTCTTTTTTGGGGGATGGGGGGGGGGGGGAAATTTTTGCATTTTTTCTGACCTGAGAAATATCATTTTCACACACTATACAAGGGATTTTTTGTTTTTAAAAATGGGCCAAATTTGCTAAATTTGAATTAAAAAAAAATCACCAAAGTCTTACAACAGGTTCCAACTTTCAGCAGGCAGTAATTTTTTTTTAAAAAATCTCTTTTTTTAATTTGTTGATTTGACAAAAGCGAAGTAGATATATTTTCTGACAAAATACATTTTACCAACTGGAAAAACACATTTGTGTTTTTCCTTTTCTTCTCACCCCCCAAAAACACCCACCCAAAACAAAATCATTGGCATGATGAACCCCCTCTCTTTTCCTCCAACTTTGCACTAAACTAAATTATACACACACACACACACACACACACACACACAAATAAATAAATAAGTAAATAAATAAATATATTACTATAAGTGCATCTAATCAATCAGGGCCGAAAGAATCGAGCTTTCATGTGCACTCAATGCTGACTTTTGGGTTTGTAGGTGACAGACTACATTTGTAGAATTAAGAACTGGCTTTCAGTACCTCCACTGTCCTAGACTTTGGAAACCAGCTGCATCACATCTTGCAGGGTCCACAACTTTTGTGTGTGTGTGTATATATATATATATATATATGTGATTTTATTTTCTTCCTTGTTTTTCTTGGGGGAAATGGGCTTTAATTTATTTTATTTGGGAAACTTTTCTGTATATGGGCAATGCAATTTCATTGGTTATTGCAATGACCAATGAGCAGTGTCTCATGTCTCTTTGTAATCAAGGACAATGATGGTAACAAGCAAGTGACTCATCATGGAATGGCTCTCCTCCCTCCCTCCCTCCCTCCCTCCCTCCCTTGTGACAAGGTCTTCTTCTGAAGTTCCCCCAAAATATGAAATGTAAAGGGTTCACAAATAACACCTGGTGAACATTCCTCAAAATGAGGAAACTGAAGTAGCCTTCCATGAAGTTGCCCCAAAACTGAACTCACACTTCATCACAATCACACTTGCTGAACATTCCTCCTCAAAATGGAAGCAATCATCCTCTCCCTTACAAGTAAATGATGATCATGATCAGGGTTTTTAAAAATTCAATTTGATGAAATTTATTTTAGAAAACTGGTGAATTTTTTCCCCAAAAATAAACAAAATTGATTGAATTTATACTTGGAAAGCATATTCTTTTCCGACAAAAATTCCCAATTTTTTTGGGCTGAAAAAATGACAAATTCACTATGGGAAAAGAATTCACTGTTGATGATGGATGATAAAACCCACTTTTGCCATCTAATTCTAATGAAGTCCTATGATCCTGTGTAGAAAGAAAGCTCATCTCTCCAGTTAATTTTCAATGACTTTTGTTACATGTATAACCATTGGCTTTCCTCAGTCTACAAAGCTTAACAATATGCTGCAATTTGGTTCTAGATATGTCCATGTAAGTTTCTCAGGAATTCCAAAACATATTCAATGCGACAATGTGTGCATGTTGTTATAATCATGTGAAATACCATCCCATCATTTTCAGTGGAATGACAATTTAGTGAAATGGAACCATGGAATGACAATTTGTTAATTTGCACAACACTTGAAGGTAAAGAGGGAGAGATCTCATCACAACCCACAGCACAGAATGAACCTTGCAATATTTGAACTTAAAAGCACACGAATGATCTGGAAGCTATGCCCCCAAAAAAAGTGAACCATGACTAGGTATGCAAAACTATGCAGCAGCATAGCAAGCTCAAAAAACCATGTCACTCAAGTCCTCACTTCCAGTTCATGAAATTGGTAATTTGTTTCAGTAATTGGTAACCTTGAAAATGTCTTAGAATGCAAGAGTGGAATGACAACAATTCTTACAATTTGTTGTCACAAACACTGCCAGCATTGCCTTTCACTTCCCAGCACTACTTGTGCTCCTCTTCACTCCTTCATGCAACATAATCCCAACATCATCATAAAGAGTCAAACAGACCTTGTTTTTTGCTTTGCTCATTTTTAGAGCAGAGCATTTCAGATGGGGACACATCACATTCTGTTCTTTGCTGCAGTTGTACTCACTGTAAAAGGTCCACTCCACCCCATGCAAAGCAAGAAGTGTCATGGGCAAGAGCAGAGTCTGACTCTTTCATATGCAAAGCTCAGAATGAATTGACAAAGGGGAAGACTGATTATATCGTGCAAACACAAAAATCCCTAAATCAGCGCAGGAATTCAACTAGACCAACATCAGCTTTGACATTCTGTGTACCCACCAGGAATTCCATGCTTTAGTGAACAGCACCAATTGTACTCCTAGGTACAAATGAGGCTGAGCTGCAGCAGCAACTGACTTGATGGAGAAGTGCAGCCAAGTGTATGTAGAGGAACCGACTAAGTATTTCATTGACACCAGAAAGAGCACTGTGATGCCAATATGTGTTTGAAAACTTCGTATCAAATAGAACCACAATGCAAAAGATATCTGTTTACTGTGCCCTTAGATTTTTGTGCACTCTTTGTGCAGTGATAAAAGAAATCTGTGACTGCTTTCCATACTGCAAACATCCATACCACCTTAACAACAAAAAAGGAATCAAGGCTTTACGAGGGCTGCTACCTCTGCTGCAAGTGACCTCTAAATGACCACACCTCTCTTGATGATTGTTGTGCTTCTTCCAGATGACCCTCTCCTCCTCCATTGATTATTGTTTGTGGTTCTTAACAAAGTGCCATCTTGAAAAAGAACTCTTGCTGTTGTTGTCACCTGCTTTTCCAAACTGAAGCATTTCACAACAAAAAAAAATGGACTAAATAGTTGTTAACACCAGGGCCAAGCTCTACTCAATAGCATGAGGGACAGGAAGAGGATTGGGTTCTTCTCCTCCTGTGACAACCAAGGTGTAAAGGAAAAATATCCACCAAAAACATCATCTACCCATTCTCAATCAATTGTTTGAGAAAAAAGAACAACAATTGGGTTGAGGCAATGATGTTGCAGTCAAGACTTGGGATGTGCTCCCCAGGTTGTGCCATTGAAGTCTTCATCTCTGTTTAAAGTTTCCTAACAAGCCCTACAAAATCCTACCCAAACTACAAAAAATATTTCTGTCTTTGCAGTAAAATCAAACTGGAGCAGCATATAATGGTTTGATAAATCTGACAACAATTAAGCAAAGTCTCTGTACAAAGTAATACAGAAACTCCAATCCAAATATTCCTTTGCTGTGGTATAAGCATTTCAGTTGACTAAATAAGAAGAGACAAATGTTCATCAGCTTGCTTCCTGCATACTGCCTGTCACATGCAAACAGACAGATCCCTAACAAAATATTCCTTGGCTGTATATTAGATAGAGCATGTAGTTCATTTAGACAAATACAAAGACAAAAAGTTTGGCAGCTTGCTTTGCATGCTGGCAAACAAATCTTAGCCAGATTTTCTTCTGGCAAGAAGCAACTTTCCCCCACGGGCAGCAGCAGCACATTATTGAAGTGACAGCCATCTTGGGTGCAGTTTGCAAATAACTTGTACAGGAGATGGAAAAATATCAAATAATTGAAATAGGATTTTGGTGACAAGGAGTTACATGGGCTGGCCTTTTTTTCTCCTGCTGTGTGCCTTGCATACATTTCTGGTCCCTGACTCAATCTCAGTACAGATTTCAGGTCCAGTATTTTGCACTTCTAGCTTCTGTGGGACCACCCTGAGTAAGAAACCAGTCAGAGCACATGAACAATAAACTCTTCTGCATCCTACAAGTTCATCAATTTGTGAACCTACAATCATCGTAGGTTAGGATGGCATCATAACCAGTCCTGAGCTACAAGACTATGAATACAAATTTTGTCTACAGATGATCTACAAGAATATGAGTCAATCCTCAAGAGAATAACCTCATCCTCCATGTTCCCAAGTGCTCATATCAGGCTTACCACTTTCAACCGGGTAAACCATTTGAAACCAAGGAAGATGTTAGGGATAGTTCCACCTCTTTCCTGCTTCTAGTGCAGTTGGTGACTGATGTAGGGCTAACATCCATGGCAGGCTCTTTCCCACTCCCTTTATCAGATGTGCCTGAATCTGATAGGGAAGTACCAGAGGCATCCTGAGAGCTAGAATCCAGTAGAATAGTCCTCTCACCTTGTGGGCCATCACTACTAAGCTGGCTTGATGATACAGATGCTTTTATATTCTTGGTTGGGGAAGGGGAATGAGCAGGGGAGATGAATGAAGCAGGCAATGAATTTGTCTTCTGCAGCAAAGGTGGTGATTGTGAGAGAGAAGATCCCTGCCTCCGGTGTTGTGGAATGGCTACTGGCCGACCAGGTCCACTGGAGACCCCACCAGACGGGAAAAACACACCAGTCCCTGTACTTGGGGCTCGTGAAGGGGGCAGAGGCCTTGGCATGGCTGACCACGGGGCTTGAGGTATTACAGCTGTTGGAGCATATGTGCTTGAGTGATTCACAGCCACCGGGGGGAAGAGTGGCTTCAATCTTGAACTTGCCACAGAAGGCATACTGGGAAGAACCTGAGCCACACTGGGCAGCCTCACAGTAGGAACTGGAAGCACTCCAGAGACAAGCCCCAAGATATGAGGCTTTGAGTTTGAGAAGCTTGAGCCCTTGGCACCCTGCGTAGGGAGGTGGGTATTGAATGCTGGTGGCCATGAAGATAATGAAACAGGTGGCAATCCTGCTGCAGGATGTGGCAAGCTTGCAATTTGAGGAGGAACCCTTGATGTTTTATTTGGAAGTAGCTTTCCAAGCATTATGGAAATTCGTTTTGCTGGTGAAGAAGAAAGAGCATGCCTAGCAATGTCTGCACTACTACCTTGAAGCACCAACACTGAACTGCAGGGAAACAACACATTCCATCAGATAAGATCTTGTTAGGCATATTCATGAGCAAAATCAGCAGATCTGAATAAGTATATCAGCACAAAGAGATCTAACAAAGCAATCACCAGTTTATTTTTTGGACACAAAAATCACAAGGCTGTGGTCATAACTACATATAGCTGGTACAACAAAACGTGTGAGGATCATTGTGCTTGAGTGATCAACTTTGGTAAATCAATTGGTGCATGAACTAGGAGAATCCTTCATGGAAATTGCTCTGTGCTTGAAAACCATGAAGAGCTACAATTGCTCCTTAAACTGCAGTGTTCATGATATGGAAAAAAAAGTGCCTCTGAGATGAAGACCTCTCAAATGCAGTTGGGAGAACTCCATGCCACAACTCCAGAGGGTTTTCTCCAATATGAATAGGGATGGCCCAACTTTGACAATCAGTTGATGGTCTTGACTATGAAGTCTTAGAGCTTATAGGTTTCACATTGGAGTTGCTAAGAATTAAACATAGAATGACCACCCATATTTCCAGAGATATGCCCTGGAAGAAAAAAAAGCATGTGCACAAGCAGTAGAGTGGGAGGAGATGTAGGAGAAAAAACACCCATACATACCCAGCAGGAAGAGAAAGATGGAAAGCTCCCTTAAAGTCTCCAGGAGCATCCATGGCAAGAGAATGGCCCAAAACTAGGGAGCACTCAGACAGCAATGTAAGTGTATAGAATGGTCGCTCCACATGTGAATGGTCTATGTGGGGTGGTAAATAATCACCCTGTATCATCCAGCAGGAAATCAGTTTGTTAGCCAGAGATTGGACACCCTGATAACATGACCACAAGCAGGAAGAGAATGTTCCTTTAGGTGAGTTACTTATGATCCAGAACTATGCTGGCTAATAGATATGCGTTTGCTTCTGTTAAAAATTCACATTAACCCTACAGATTTCTTTGAGCACTGATCTTATATGCACAATCCTGCAAGCCAGGTAAGTAAACCAGGCATCTCAAGAAGATGAGAACATGAATAACAGATCACAGAAAAGGGAGTTACTTGTGGTGCAAAGAGCAGTGTAATATTGCATACAACTAGGAACAACAAAGTCATCTTAAGGGACACAAGGTTTCCAACAGCTGACACTTCTGCAAAATCTGGAAGACAAATAATAGGTAATGGAGACATACTTCATCAAGGATGTGAATGCTGCAAGAGTCTGGGACTTTGCTAGGAGGAATCAGGTGCCAGGCCACCAGACGATCAATGATTACTTGAAGACATGCTGGTATTGGTTCTGAGATATCACCTGTTAAGTAGTTTGTTAGGGCAACATAACAAATCCATGCACCTTCCACCTTTTCTTGACCCATGTTTAGCGGAAATCTTCAGGAAGCTGAAACCAATTCTGCCTAATTAAGGACTCCTAATGAAGCATGCCCACAAGAAGGTCCATTATGACATGATTTCATCCTCGAGGATAAAACGAGCCAGTCAAAAGTGGACTGTTCTGACATTTGTTTTGTTGTGCACCTGATGCCCTATTTCAGAAACAAAAAGGGTTTCCATTCCAACTTATGGAGATTGCAGAAAAGGACTGTGCTATATATACCATTCCATTCTATCTGGCTGCCTCAAAATTGGACAAAAGAAGGCAACAGTTGATTGAAATCATCAAACACAGACAGATGGGAAATTACATCCAGATTGGCAGATAGAAAGGGAAGAGAGAGGAAGTAAGAAAGTAGGGAGGGTCATTGAGGCAGAAAATTTACTGTGAGCTTCAGGATGTTGGCAACCAAAATAGATGGTATCTCTGCCTTGCCCATTGAAACCCCTTGTACTGCGCACAGATGTCCGTCCTGCCAGCAACAGCCAGTCAAATAGCCTGTCAATGATCCTTTGAGCTACTTTAGTACCACTCCAACTTTTTCAATCATCCAATTTGACTAGCATTAGGACAGTAAAGTGAAAATGCACCAAAAACAAAGTGAGAGCTTTAAAAGCTATAGCAGCTGCATGTGCTAGACTGGGAGTTGGTTCTCCTCTCACTCTAACCTTTTCTCCCCGCTGCTTGAATGCCATTAATCAAGAGAGTGAGTTGATTTGTTTCGCTTGAGTCAAGGACATTCTCAAAGAGCTGTAGACCTTCAGCCACATTTATCTGGACAGAAGTGCAAACTTTTCATCACAACATCCATACAAACACTAAAACCATATCTTTTGCTTGTGTACCCTGTACAACTGTGAAAATTAGAACTGACTGTGTGCATGCCAGTCTAAAACTGGCTAGCTCCCCTTGATACTGCGTCATTCTCTTGAAGCTTCCAATATGAAGGACTAACATGTTTCCTGCTACAATACTTCAAACTCAAGATCTCACCATTTTGCCATCAACTGACTCAGAGCAACTGTAGTATTTTGAGGTCTTCACAGTTGGAAGGTGTTGACGATCCTCTTCCTTTGAATCCTCTGGGGGTGAGAGCTTTTCTGCAATGCTCCATGTCAACTTCCAAGTTGAATATTATATAGCTTGTTGAAAGCAATAATCCAGGACAGATAAGAGAACTTGGGAGCTTTGATGTGCAATCCAGTCTAGCCTAGGACAATGGACTCTAGGGTTCTCCCTCAAAAGGCAGATGTCTCATGCCAAACTGCAGCTATGGTTCAGGCTCAGGCAGCTTCTCAGCAAATATTACCTGAGGAAGTTTGGCTTCAATAAGTGTGGCTAGAAGTGAACCCCACAAGAAAAGCTTCTTGCTAACAAAATAAATCTAATTGGACCTGCAAACTGTCCAAATGATTCTGACAGTACTCAAAAGAATGTACTGGTATTCCTCTGTTTAAACCTTTCTTGCTCTTGATACGAATTTTGCAAGAGTAGCATTCCAAAAGATCACCTTCTCCACACCTGCTCTGCTATCTCTCTTTGGACTCCAAGGTATTTGACCTCGAGGGCCCTCAACAACTTGGAGGATCAAAAATTGGTTGCTCCAAAGCCAATCTCAAAGGTACAAAGAAGAACTCATTGCAGCAGATGTAAACACAACACTTCACCAACATGCTGACTTCGCAAATATTGTCATGAAGTAGAAGGGGTGCTCATCATTTCATCCAAAAGAAGTGCAACTCCTTGAAAAGCAAACTACTCCAATGGAGTAGAAGCAGAGGGCTTTTGTTTTGGAAGGGTTGAGGACTTACCTTCAGGTTGATCCAGGAGATGCCCCTCGGAATTGCCATTGAGACAATTATCTGCATTTGATTGATTCCCACCCATATTGACCACTAGATTCTGATGTGAGCTGTGTGCTGACAGTGTTGGGGAAGGTGATGCAATTGCATCTTCAGAAAGCCTAGAGCCAGCTTCAGTCAGATTCTCACCATATGCTTTAGGCTGCAAATGTGCTGAAGGGGGTTGGGGTGGTTGTAGTGATGGTGAAGCCTCAAAATTAGCTGGGGTAAGCTGTTGCCTTGCATCATTTTCAGGTCCAGTGGCTCTCCTGTCACCTGGTATATCAGACCAGCCTGCTGAAGCAAGATTTTCAGGAGCTCCCTGTTGCCCCTCTAATCCTGACTGCTGCTGTGCTGCAGCTGCAAACCTTGGGATCACAAAGTCTCCCCTGAGCTCTCTAGGATCTTGAACTCCATTGGTCATCTCCTGGCGTGTTCCTCCTCCATAAATAGCCTCTGGATAAGTGTAAAACTGCTGGGCTTGTGACATGTGGGATGGCTGCTCAGGGGGAAGAGACTGCTTTTTTTGCCACATGACCTGCTGAAGAGCAAAATTCACTTCTGCTACTGAGAAATACTGTTGCATGTGGAGCACAACAGTCCAGTTGTAACGTCGCGCCTGAATGCACGTGAGCACAACATCATACTCGCCGGGCTTGCCGCTCATCTGCAAATGGTGGCACATTGCATCGATGATTGCATTGGCAGCGGCGAACTCTCCCCGAAGCCATGAGATGAAGGCATCTCTCTCATCCGGGATCCATTGTCGCTGATGTTGCTGTTGTTGTTGCAGCAAATCAAGCTGGGCAGAAGGAGGCATAACCAATCCTCCTCTGCTATCGAACAGACACATATGTTCTTTACCATAGCTCCCTAGAACCATATTCGGGATTTTGCTCTGCACATCGCCAGACGCCATATCCGCACCCGGAAGTGCGTCGTATAAATCAAGGGTGAGACAAATTTGATCGTCGGGGTAGGGGTCAACGAGCTAAGGCCATAATAGATCTAAGGTGAAAGAACTCCAAGAGCCGCAGCTGTTGAAAGCACGAATCACGAAATAAGGCATTTATGTGTGAAGCTCATTCTGGTTATAAAAGTTCTATAGATCTACGGATCTTGCGACAGGCAGGCAGGCAGGCAGGCAGGCAAGGGGGCACTTCCAGAACGTAATGCGGATTGGCGCACCAGCAGTTCCAGAATCTGAAGATGGCGAAACGAAAGGTGCTGGTGCTCACCTGAAATGGCCCTCGAATCTCCCCAACTCCTAGCGCCCCAAACACATTTTCATCCACTGCTCCGAAGAAACGCGTGGAAGCAGCAGCAGCAGCAGCAGCAAAGATCTATACGTCATCAGGCACAACATTACAATCAAGCTCTTTCCTGATGGAACACGCCTACACGTCAAACCCCCGTTCGCCAGTCCCCCCCAAAAAGAAAACTCTTACTTAGCGCAGCAACCTTCAAGACACAATGCACCAATGAATACACTTTAGAAACCATCTGCCAATCGATCTCCCCTCGCCGTCAGCCCAGTCAAAAACTAAACACATCACAGAATCCAGGTGAGACTCAAAAGATCACTCACCGGATCTCGGCCTCACATAGCTTTGTTGATTGCTGGCGCTGCTGTGAGGGACCGCCCGCTTTCACGGTTCCAGCAACAAATGACGCACCAAAACAGACTCAATACCAAATCCGGGGGAGACCAAAAACATCCACGCCGCTCCTGGCTAGTCAGGGCCCCAAAAACTGGATCAAAACAGCTCCAAACGCGTAAGAAAATCGGCCGCAGAGCGCAAGCTCTGACCGCGCCCTCTCGTCTCCGCTCTCTCTCTGCGTGTGCTGCAGCAGACTGCGCCTCGTGGGTTGGAATCAGGTAGTCAGCGCAACCAAAGAAGACAATTGCGCTTTGGAATGCTCCTATTCTTGCCTCCGGAATGGTCATCTTCTGCACGGAATGTTCTCTTTCCTCTATAACTCATCCGTCCATTCTAACCACCGCAATCATACACCTGCTGCTACTGCTGCTGTTGCTGGTGGCTCCTTGGCGTGTTTTTTTTCTTCATCCATTTTTTCTTCATCCACGAAGTTAGCAGGTTCGACAACGATGACGAGGAACAAGGAGATGCGCGGCCGCTGAAGAGCGGCGAAAGCGTGACGACGACAAGTGAGAAATTTCGATCACCGAATCCACGGAGAAGATTTGTCGTTCGGATTTCTGTGTCCCTGGTGTCGCAATTGTGGCTTTGGATCGGCAATCTCATGTGTTTTGGGATTTTTTTTGGATCCCCAAAACGAGGAGAAGGCGGGGCTGGAAAATGATCTGAGATTGAGATCGAGATATATGCAATACATGAGCGCTAGAGAGAGAGAGAGAGAGACGATGGAAATCAATACCTGGAAAATCTCGTGACATTGCATTTTCTCAGCAGCTTTTTTCTTTGGAATCATGAATCTCTCTCTCTCTCTCTCTCTCTCTCTCTCTCTATATATATATATATATATATATATTGTTCATCTAGTTTGCATTTACTGTAAATAATTTGCTCGTCACTTCAAATGTGAATCTCTTTTTCTTTCTCTTCCTCTTGCTTGCATATAGTGGTGATCCGAAAGCAAATCTCATTTCTTGTCTTGTGTTCCTCTAGCTCTTTCTTGTTCCCCCTTTGCTTGTATGTGGAAATGACTCATCATCTCTTCAAAGACAAATTCTTTTCTTCTTCTTGGTCCTCTTGCTCTTACTTTTCCTCTTAGTGATATATGATAATTTCTTGTCTAATTTCTTCTTCTTCTTTTGATTCCAATTTCTTGTATATGATATGGAATCATCTCTTCAAATGCAAACTTTTTCGTCTTTTTTTCCCTCTTGCTTGCATAGTAAAATTTCATCCCTTTGAAAGCAAATCTCTTCGTAATTTACTTGTTTGCATACAATAATATTGCAATTTCTTCAAAAAGAATAATAATGAATGATGGTACTAGAAAACTAAAAGCATGTCCACACTTCAAAATAAGTAAGAAATAACTCAACATTAAAAACTACAAATTGTATTATTGAATTTGATCTAGAATCCAATGTAGCATTCAAAATTAGTTTCCAGTTAATAGAAATTAATATGATTCTCTAGTAAAAATGAAGAATAAATTGATGGCAACTTTAAAAAGATTTTTATCAATATGATGCTTGTGCTCATGAGACATCTAAACAAACTTCACATTAAAAACCCCACAATACCTATGCAAATAATGACATTTCAACGTAATCTTTCAAACATTCAAAAGTGTATTCAAGATTATATTCACTAATGTGCACAATGAATTGTTCAATTAATGATCAATCTGGTGCAATCCAAAATTTTCACATGATGATCATTTAGGTGTGTAAAAAAAACATTTGAGTGGTGATCATTGTTTAAATAGATACACAACTCTTTGATTTCAATGGATAACACAATGTTGTGCTAAGAAAAAACTTCAAGGATTTGAATTATTATTATTACTTATTTTACATTATCCAACAATTCATTTCATCTTTTCTTTGCACACATTTACATACACATGATTTGTAACACATTTTGTTGAATCATGTGCAAATGTTCAAACTACTTGTATTGTCACATGCATTAAACTTGAAAGATCAAGGTTGGTGTAGACCTCACTAAAGAAGGGAGTAAACTATTGTCGAACCAACAAGATTTGATTATATAGAAGGTGAATAAAAGCAAACTTGACAACCAAATTGGGATTCTTCATAGATCCTGTAGTCATTAAAGCAAAACAAGATAAATACCTCACAAGCATTGACCAAATTGACTTACATGACTAGTTTGAAATCAAAAAATTGTCAAAATTATCAATTTGTTACACATTAGATTTTTTTTAATTGAACAATTTGCAAAGGCAAATGGTGTCCCATATATGGAGATTATAAGAGGATTTATGACAACATATATGGCACACAATTCAAAATTCAATATCAAAAGATATCATTACATGAAAAAATAACTTTCAATCTACTAAAGCATTTCAATTGTTAAGTTTATGAAATGATGGATGCATTCATGGTGAGTAGGTTGTTATTAAATTCCCCTTTAGGTTGGAGATACGATGGCTCCAAATGATAATGTTTATAATATTGGAAATGAAGGACCCATGATTTAAGCAAACATCATTGTTCCACTACATGGGCTTCAATGTGTGGAACATTGTGTCTTTTTAAAACAATAATGAAACAGAAATCAAATTAGTTTTTGAAAGAACAAATAGTGATTCTCGACATCCTTATGTTTTTCCAAAGCTATAATCACAAGTGATAAGCTTTTCCAATTCAAGCAACATAGTCCAATTCAACATGAAAGAATGGTCCATTTGAATTGGGAACTTTAAAACAATGTTAATGAAACAATTCGTAAAGGCCATGGAGTACATAGAAAATCATTTTATTCTTTAATGTGAATTGTCATTTGAACCACTTATATTTTGAACAAAATTACATTTGTTAATGATAGCATTATAAAAAAATCTCCTTAACACATAGAGGCATGGTGGAGACCATTGAAAATGGAATTGTTGTGTTAATAGCCTATATTCATAAAATTCACAACACACAAATTTGTTGATTAAGGAAAAAATTCCAACTTGCACAAAAAGTTCTTTCAACAACTTGATTACTTTAAGCAAAGAAACAAAACAAGGCACAACACTAAAAAGGAACATGGTGTGCATGTAATGATTCAAACTTTAACCCACATCACAGAAATGACATTTATTCACAACAAACCAACCATCTTTGATCAAGGTATACTAGAATCAATTCAAAAATCTCACAATTAAAAATAATAATTCTATTTGCATTTTATCTTCCTTTGATTTTTTTTAAAAACTAAATAAATAAAAATTCAAAATGATAGATAATGTAATGTAATGCATTTGTACATGGTGTAATGCATAATGCATGATCAAAACATGTGTATCAAAAAAATTCTTTTTCTTCAAATTTTATACTAGTTGCAAAATTCAATTAGTACAATGATGGTGAATAAATTCATATTCATGTAATACTAATAAACCCCAATCCATGACTACATTCATGATTGGGTTGGTAGTTGTTTATATGATTACATGATTGCAGAATTTAGGATGGGAAAATGTAAATCAAATTACTTATAGGTACTTAGGTAGTTAAGTGTACAAAAAGCTACCTATAAGGTAGGTTAACTTAGGTAATTAGGATAATCATATTTTAGGAGACTACTAACCTAGGTATCCTAAAGGGTCAAAGCATGGTTGGGGTACCAAAAAGATTGTTTCATTAAATATCCAGTGGATATTTTCATTTGAAAATGTCATTGAAATTTAATGGCACATTCGTATTGAAAGTTTTTTTTTCTTCATAGATACATACATTATTAAAGTACAATTTTATGCATAACACTTCAAAGACAACACACTAAGTTCAAAACAACAAACAAACCTAGGTTTCAATAGTATGATTTCCAACAAGTTTGCTTGATGTTTGCACCAACAAGTTGGGCTCACTTGCAGTACACCTGGTGTAGATCATCATCACAAACTATGCCAAACTTTTTTTCTAATACATTTAATTCTGATGCAACTCCAATTGGGAATGGAGTTCTTTTGTGAAAAAGGAAAAGAAAAACCTTATAGTTTTTATTGACTACAATGCTTTAACACAAAGTGGTACCAAAAGGTGATAGATATAGTGTACTAATGAACATGTCAAAATATATGTTCGATGAACATGTTAAACAATACAAAACACATTAAATATGTGAGATGAAAATGTTAGCCAATACTAA
>Ga0209208_10003889_pt1 | contig 21347 bp, 18 predicted proteins | sample S1TSphfallax_3_FD_187694 | JGI IMG/M metagenome (GOLD analysis project Ga0209208, IMG submission 187694) | Host-associated microbial communities from peat moss isolated from Minnesota, USA - S1T2_Fd - Sphagnum fallax MG (SPAdes) (version 2) | ecosystem: Host-associated > Plants > Peat moss >...
CAACCTATTAATGGATGAAAATAAATGTAAAATCGATCCAACCAATAGGATGAAATTTCTAATAGTTGCATCATAGTTGTGAGAATGACCAAAATAGTTGAAATTTGGTCTTATAGTTGCAAATATTCTCAAATCTAATCGTAAACGACTACAAGTCGCATGTAGTCGTAAATGGAGTGGTTACATTTTGGCTGATTTCTACTAGTGTTATGACTGATCCACTTTCGTCATAGATAATTGCAATTTCCTTGTGCTTGATAATGTGTGTCTCTTACCATACCTATTGTTGTTAATATAAGGTATGCTTGCAATTCTTTTATGAAAATAGTAGTTAGGAACACATCGATAGCTTTAACTTGCAAATAGTTAATAAGTTTTAGCGAACACTCATAATAAACCTTTATTCGTTCACCAAGTTGTTGGAGGTTTCTTAGTTGCATGTAAACTTCTTCGTCATTCTTCACAATTCAAAAAACGTTTGCAAAACGCTTGTTCCAACTCCTCAAAAATGTAATTGGGATGATGTTGTACAAAGTTTCCACCCCACTTCCAAATATGTTTTTGTAAAATGAAACCAAAAAGGAACGTGATATTAGCCTCCATAGTGTTCCCATTAACTTTGATAGTTTTTTTGAAAACTCTTATGTGGGCATCAAGATCAATATCCTTCACATATGTTGGAAATTGAAGTTTTCAATATGGTAGTTTACTAGCTAGCTCATATTGAATTGCAATTGATGAGTACCATGGTGGCATGAACATTCTTGAATCAAATGTCAACCATCCGTAAAATCCAACGCATGGGTCATGTGGCGGTCCTCTAGGTGGGTCTCAATTAGGTGATCCTCCATTAGGCAAATTTCCATGTGGTTTTCCACCCGACTATGGATGTAAATTAGCCTTTATTGGCTATTGAATTAAAACATCATTATCATGGATAGGTAGTCCATTGGCAACATGTATGTTAATAGGTAAAGTTGCAACCGTTATCTATTGAATAGGTACACCCCTAGAAATTGAAATTAGTTTTTTTAATCCAAATGTTAATATCCTGATGGGATACTAAGTCTATTCGAGCGACTCAATAGGTGGCACCGTTTTTGCCTAGGTACTATCGAATGGATATGTTTCCTTTCTTCCATAATCCAATGGATTAGGTCCTTTGATTCTAGAATAATACATTGAATATATGTTAAGATCAATGGGTATAAAAGGTGGAATTGTAATATACCACATTGGATATGGTACAACTTTAAGTTGTCTTGTTATTAGTGGTGTAAAATGTTATTACCAACCTAGATTTTGATTAATTAGTGTTGGATGAGTCACCAAACCTGATTGTGATCGAATTTCTAACATGGGTACATTAGCATGTATTATTGGTGTGCTCGTTGTAGTAGATGGTAGAGAAGTTATGAGTTTTTTAAAAATTAATTGTTTGAATTTATCATCCATAAAGGGACAATTTTGAATTCATGTTCAACTTGTTGACAATATGCACATGTTAATGCAATTTCAATAGTAGGTTGTGGGGTTGTAACCGATATATTTTGTTGAATAGGTGGTCGTTTAACAATTCCTAAAATAAGTATATTTTGCCAAACACCTTGAGTGACATGTTGTGTTTGTGACACAATAATAAGTAATGCGACTACGTCCATTAATTCTACATGTTGTTGAAAACTAAATTGGTGTGATAGTCTTTACTTCAAGTTGCGTAGTTTTTATACCCAATTTAAAAATTGGTCATGTTCCAATTCTAAATCTCCTACAATTGGATTCAAAATAAGAACCAGTTCAGATTTATAATATTCAACAACATATGTTAATCAAAATGGTATAATAACGCTTAGAATGTAATAATTGGGTGTTGGAAACCACCACTTCTGTGTTGTAGAGATAATTTCATTTGTCGCAACCTTAGCCTTGGGCTCGGAGACCAAGGCAAAGGCTTGTAAGGGTGTGGGCCAAAAGGGAAACCCGGGAATGTAAGATAGTGTGAGGGAACGAACCCTCACACTCCCAAGTGAGCTCCCATTTTAGGAGTTGGACTCCCGATGGACTCCCAAATCTTCAAAGAACAATTGTAGGGGTCAATACTTATTGGATTGAAGAGTTCCTTATATCATTGAAAAGATCTTGGAACGTAGTTATTTAAAATGGGGTCGCATGACCCATTTGGACACTTTAAACACAAGTTATGGCCAAAAGTAGGCCGGGAGTCAAATTGACAATTTGGTTCTCGACCAATAAATGTCGAGAATTGCCTGATTTTCTTGCGTGCAGGTGGCGTGCCACATACCATTGGAAAGATCTTGATGAGGGCTACAACTTTAACTTAGACCTCATTTCAATTACAGGTCTACACACAAAGGTATGGGCCCCCAAAGTTGCGGAAGTCCTAGGTGTGAGAATTTCGGGACTCTTATTTGGGAGTCTCAAGCCAAGATGACATTTGGGTGTTGGTCTTATGGCCAGACACAAAGTATACTATAAGGGGGAAGGTGGTGCCTTCCCCCAAGTCCAGGCCCATGGTGAATCTTGTGAATTTATGTTTGCTCGTGCCTTGTTCGTGTGCCACATTGCTTCAACTATGCACTAACCAACTTGTGGTTTGGTTTATGCAAGTCCATGTAAGTAATTAAGTTGTTCATCAATCTCCTTAATCCCCATCATGGAGCTCTAGCATGCCCTTCTACCCCCGAAGTGTTGCGAGCCAGGGAACGTGTCCCCAACTCCTTGCTCTTTTATTATTTTCACCTCAAACTCACATTTGAACCTATCAAGGAGCTTGGGAGCGCGTCAAGTGGAGCTGATCAAGGACCTATTAAAGGTTCAATATTTGGTGGATTACATGTGCTATTACCAAAGTTTTATTCATCACTAACCCACCAAAAAGTGATAGAAGGGGTTAGGTTAAATTAAAAACAAAGTCTTGAGCAACCTAGAGGTCATCATCTTATGGTGGCCCAAATGGAAAATCCTCAACAACTCTTCAATGAAATCCATTATGTCATTTTGATTAATATGACTGGTTGAACTTTCACTCACACGGATCTCTACATCCCCAGTTAAATATATTTGTTTACATCTTTGGGTTGTTGCCTACTACTTGTGCATTGATGCAAATTACATTTTCTATTCCACATAATGTTACTAACATATGACTTTCCCAACTACATTACAACACAAAAAAACCTAGCTAATCGTAAACTCATTTATTGACATTAGATTAGATTTAGTTTTCTTTAATTATTCTCACTCCACAATAGATCCCAATTGCTTCTGTTGTTTTGTTATTTTTGCAACAAACCCACTTAATTTATTTTCTTATTTTCTTATTAAAAAAAATAGATCCAATTTACTTGCTCACTCCTTCATTTATTTATTCATTATAGGATTTGATAGCTTTTTAGTTTCTTAATCACAATAGATCCAATCACTTGCTTGTTGGCTTCATTTACTCATAGTATATCTAATTGCCTCATACATTGCTTCATACATACCAAATGACTAAAATAGTCCAAGCTCTAGACATTTTGACCCTCTTGCTTTTGGCAATTTTGTCTATTTGTTATAACATATCAATTTTTTTCTAGAAAATTCTTCTTGTGAAGTTTTTTTTTTCAAATTTGTTTTACAAGGGGACTTTTAAACTATTAGAGTATTAACCATTGTTAGGAATCTCCACACAAATCTAGATCATTAATGATAGTACCATACCAATTAACATAGTCTGGCATATTAATTATTCTTCAAATCACATGCAAGAAAAGGATAAAACAAGGGGAAAGGCTTCTCCAACTTCCTTTTCCCTTTGCAACTAGGAAATTGTCATAATGATTTCTTTAAATAATCACATTCCAAGGTTCTTAAGGTTTTGGTCTACAAATTAACATGTTTATGTTTTTCTAAGTATTTTATTTTATTTTTATGCTATATTACAAATATTATAATCTCTTAAATCACCATCCAAGAAGAGGTTTTTTCTTTTGTATTAATAATATATCACAAGGAATTATTATGATAATTAGAACCCTTTGACTAGGGGAAAAAAACTTTGGATTGATCCAAGGTTATGTAATTTAATTGTAGTTGCAATCATAATATTAATATGATTAAATGATTAATATATTGTGTAGTTAATAATATTTCCATTTCCACTAGTTTCAATAATGTAGTTTAAATTTGTAATTATAATGGAATATCACATCAATTTACACATTAGAATGTCAAAGATGCGAAAATACAACAATGGTTGAAATAAAATAAATATAAAAATGACATCCATGTACAATGAATTATGGAAGAAACAAGATCAAATTTTATTATTATTCTAATAGGTGATAAGTCATACATGCATGAAGGACAAAAATTATCAAATTTAAAAGACATACAAACCATTTGATTTCATCAATTAATTGTGTTTGTTCTATAACAATATTTTCATTTTCTATCTTTTTTTACAATGTCAATAATAATTTTTGAAAATTTCATAAGTTACAAATATATTTAAATTCATACATACCCCTTGCAAAACAATGGTCAGATGTTGAATTCACTTTATTTTGTAATGGGTTCACACTCAAGACAACATATGCTCCATGAGATATTGAATTAAAACGATTTTTGTCACTAAAATTGAACAAAAATCCAAAATATGAAAAAAAAAAAAAAAAAAAAGGTTTTTCAAATTTTGTCACATTAAAATATCTCAAAAATGCCAGGTTTCCAATTACACACTTGGTATTTTTGCAAAGTCCTCAATGCATAGGGGTGCACACATTGGCTTTGTGACATTTCACTAGAAGAAAAATTGTCATTTGCAATTTTAAAAAAAAAATTGCAACTACATTGACAAATTTTAGTTGCAAAAATTTGTTACATTTACAACAATCTTTCTTCCAGTGTTTGGAACCATGTTACATGAGTTATTGAATATGGAACATTTTTTTGAATGACAATTGAGTTAAATCAAAATGAAAAACATTAGTGGAATCTAGGTGCATTCTTGGTACTATTGGAAAAATCTTGAATGACTAGGATTTCACTGAATTTTTTTCATAATGTTTAGACCTAAGGTGCATGAGATATTGAAATTTTAATTATCTTTGTCACTAAAATTTCAAATAAATTAGAAAAATTAGGTTTTGGTAAAAAAAGATCAGTTCAATAACGTGTTCACACTTAGAGAAACATGTTTACCATGCAATTCAAGTAAGATTTCCTTTCATATTTGGATCTTCAAAATTTGAATATAGACCTTGCATAATAATGTTCATATGTTGTGTTCACCCTATATTTATGCAATGGGTTCACACTTGGACCAATCGTGCATGCCACACTATTTACCTTGCAAAACAATGTTTATATGTTGAGTTCACACCATGTTGGGCAAATATCACATTAAATTTTTTTCCATTGGATTTAGTTTTCAAAATAGGTTTTTGAGAATTGAACTAGGTTTTTAGTATTTTTTTTTAAAGAAAACCCATTTCAAATATCCAAAAAGGATATCAAATGCATTTTAAAAATATTTGACCAGTTTTTGAGAATGTTGAATATATAATCAAACAATATCTATCAAATATTCAAGTTAGTTTTTGTAATCCACATTAACTTTTTTCCAAACCAAATTAAAAGCTTTCAAAACTTACGATTTTTAATCTAGGTAGCTTTAACATTCATTTTCTAGCCCTATCAACCACCCTACACCTTATACCTTACCCAAAATCTTTTCCTTTACCTCCTTGATATGGAGATCTAGGTAAGATTATGATATTCTTCCTAGGTAGGATTATGATATCCTATCTAGATTTCCAAATTTGAAATCTGGATACTAATCCGGATATCACAATACCATAACCTTGAAATATTTCATCAAATATGATATCTCTCAACTATCACCTTGCCCTAGGTCCATTATTTTGAAAATGTCCCCACCCTAGGCCTTTACCCTACACATAGTGATGTCTAAATCAATTGAGCTGACAAATAATTGTATTTACTTGATCTGAATTTACTCTTATTTCCCAAAAGGATCAATCCTCAAAATGGTCCTCTTTTTTTATTTTGTAAATTCAAATTAGCCAATCATATATTTACTCCATGTAAAATGAATCCCAAAAGAACAAACCCCCCATAATAGCCTTATTTCCAAAACAAGTCAACCCCAAAATTCCTCTCATTCCCCAAAAGGATTTACCTTCGAAGTAATCTTATTTCTCAGAAAGAATTAACCCTAGATCAATCTTATTTCCCAGAAGGAGTAACCCTCAAAGTAATCTTATTTCTCAACATGAATTCACCCCAGATTGATCTTCTTTCCCAAAAGGATTAACCCTCAAATTAGTTCCCACTAGTCATAATAAAATTTATGAACACAAAATATATTTCAAGTAGAGAGAGAGAGAGAGAGGCTACAGATGAGAAAGCAACAGATTGGGTGGAAGAGAGAAACAGACTCAGCAAGAGAGCAAGGGAAAGAAAGAGAGAGAGAGAGAGAAAGAGAGAGAGAGAGAGAGAAAAGAACAAATCAGGTCTGAAGATCTCAAATTGGCAGGAGTTAAGTGGATTCAGTAGCGTCTAGAATATCTTACAGGCGCCGTAGGCCTGCTGCTCGAACACTGGTCACTAACTTTTGACCGGGTCACTGACGCACCAATTTTTAATATGGACTGCGTCAGTGATGGATTGGGTGGCAGTTGATTCCCAGTAACTTCGCACAGGTGAAAGTGGCTTGCGTGCCGTGCCCTCCAACGCCTGCTTTTTCAACACATCCACAAATTTCTCCTGTGTAAAGATGTGAGGGCCAGGAAGCGACGTTTCAGATCCGGAGAACCGCCGATTCTGGATATATCAAAACCTTGGAAGAACTGCCAAATTTCAAAGAAGAACCGGTGGTTATTTGACTAATTCAAATTGTTTTTGTGGACCATGGACTATACATTAAAAATGTGTATTTGACATTTCTCAGAATTGTGATTATGAACTTTAAAAACCGCCACAATACCCAGCAGGGTTTTGTGGAGTTCATAATACCCGCCCAACAATAGTCTACATCCCTAGAGAGTCATAGGTCTTCTCAAGACTCTACCAAGACGTCATCGATATATTTACTTCCAAATTGGTAGGGCGGCCAACCTTCAAGATTCGCAAATAACCAAAGTTGCAATAATTAGGAATAGGCTTCTGAAGCTGGTAGCATCTACCTTGCGAGGTAGATTCACACATGTCAAACCCATGGTCCGATGCCCAACACCCACCTATTTATAATATATGTATCTCTCTACAATATACTTTTTTCCACTCTGGATTTATTTGCTATTGGCCAACCATGTAGCTTCCTTCTCCCTCAAAGCCTCAAGCTACTGTAATCGTAGTCACCCATGTCACCAAGTAAAGATGACTTGCCCAACATGATCTCTGCCATAGCGCTAAACACAGAGACTGTGTGAAATCAGCAAACATGAAACATCTGGATGTAAAACAAGAATCGTTACAATAATGGAGCCTGGACGGAACCAATAGAAGACGTCTACACATCACCCTTACATTGCCAACTCTATCCTCAAATCTGAGATCGAAATCCACTACTTGTGTTGAGGAAAAAGATGAATGAATGGTTGAGTGCGCACGGAATCGGTAAACATGTACCTGCCCTCAGTGGTGGCACAATCCTTCTAGGAAGTTTTAGGGGAGGAGAAAACAAAAAGAAAGATATGTGAAAAGAAGAGTTTATGAAGAAAGGTGAGGAAAGGAGTAAGAGAAGAGTGTGGAAATTTCAGGGAGATCATAAAGAGGAAACGCATCAATATGTTGAGCGAGAAAGCTATACAAAAGATCAGGTTTTGTGAATCTGTGTTGTGATGGAGACACTGTATAACATATATGCTTTTGAGAGGGTAAAGGACTTCTAGCAAGTTTTAGGAGAGCAGAAAGGGAAGAGAAAATATATGTGAGAGGAGTTAATGAATGGATTAGGAGAGCAGAAAGGGAAGAGAAAACGTATATGAGAGGAGTTAATGAATGGAATTTGAGTGATGGGAGATATGGAAAATTCATTGTCTCACCTTAAGAGAAAAGATGTTGATGTTTCACAAGGGCCACCAAAAAAAAGAAAAGGAGAGGTTATGCAAATCCCTGGTGTGATCAACACACCTCCAGTCATGAGTGAAAACGCTCCTTCAAGCTCTAGACAAGACACCCATGTGGTGGGTCCTCTTGATTTTATGATTGAACATGTTTTGCACAACTCTTTTTCTTGGGTTTTCTGAAGCTACATGTTGAAATTTGATCTTAGTTTATGAGCTTCCTTGTTGAGTACCGATAATTTTATTGTTTTTTCGTTGCATCATTTAAATCAACCGATATGAAATGAAGTGATATCAACACAAACTCTTACATTTGGGATTCATTTTGGTATAAGAAGTAAAATTGGTGAGAGGAAAATTTGTCAATTGGCATTGGCCATGTTCATATATAGAATGTGTAAGGATTGCAACTTTCAATGTAGATTGTGAGTAATTCCAAAGTGGTTTAAATCCAACAACGTAATTATTAAAGAATTCTCTTGGACATTATTCTTGTGATTTTGTCCCAATCCCTTAGGAATCGCAACCCTTGGTGGCCAAAATTTGTCAAAAAAGTAGTGAAATGAAAATGAATTAAAATAATTAGGTGGTTTTAATTAAGGAACCCAAAATTTGAAGATTTCAATTTTTAACATCAGTCCTTAAAACCATTGGCTAATATTCCATCTTACCAGTATGTGATGATAGTCAATTATTGAATTATATTTTGAAACTTACTTTGCATGTAAATGATTTTCTTTTGAGATTGAGTTGAGTTTTTTGAAATAAAATTAACAAGCTTCAAAAAATTGCAAATATGGGAATATAATAATTTTTTAAATCTAATTAATGTTGCAAGATGAATATGGTATTGTTTGATTCATAGATTATTGTATTGTTCTACTTTACGTTTTCAATTAACTATATGTATTTTGTCAAATATTGTGATTGTACACTTTGGGAATTTAGGATTTTTTTGATGTTATGCATAATTAAATTATTTTCAAGACTTATTTGATGAATTTTGTTCACATTTCTTCTTCTTTTTCTTTTGTAGAGATACCCGGTGCATGATTTAAATCCTGATTGCACTTCAAAGTACCCGAATTTGACCATAATTTTTTTCCATGGGATTACTTATGGGATTGATGACGATTGGAAGCGAACATGGACAACACGCCCCATCCATGGTACAGAAGAATCCATATGCTGGCCACAAATGTGGATCGCAAAGGACTTGAATGACAATGTCAAAATTTTGTCACTATCATATGATTCTAATGTTGTGGCAAATGTCCACAATGATGTGACTGAAATTGGCCAAAACCTCATTCAAAGCTTGGTTACAGATTCAAGGTGTGACAATTTCCTTATTTATGGACATTTTATTTTTCATTGCGTGTTTCAATTAAAGATAATTGATTACATTTTGACATCTTTTAATTCATTGTTCATGTGGAACATTATTGTGGTACACATTAAATCTTGAACACATTGGAACTTTCAAATCCATTGAAGAGAACATGAAATGAGGCTTGGGTGTTAATTCTCACATTCAGATGAATTATTAACAAAGTTTATGTTCACATTATCAAACCGTTGGAATCCAATTTAGTATAATGACAATTTGTGACAGGAGTTTTTTGAAGTTTCATGTTCAGCATTTGAACTAAATTCAATTGCCTATATAATCTATTAAATTTGAATCCATTTTGTACTTATCTTTAATTTCATATATATATATCTTACTTCCAATTTCCTACATTCTATTATTTGAGTTAAATTGTCAATGTAACACATAAAAACTTATCTATACATTAACACTTGAAATTAAATGATTACATGCTTGTGCATAATAATTTATTCATTCACATGTGGTTGGAACATTTTATAGGTAAAGTTTAAAAAGAAAATGAAAAATGAAAAAAAAATTACAAAAATATATGTTATGGACATATATGGCTTAGGTTGTTGTGTTAATTGACAAATTATACAATATACAAATATGATGTTGTGACTATTTGTACATGTAAATTACCATTAAAATTTTTGTTGATGCATTTTTGGTGCATTTTGTAGGTATGAAAGTCTTTGGGACGGACCAGTGGCAACGGTCGCTTATAGTTTCGGAGGTCTTGTCCTCAAAAGCTTGGTGGTTGAAATGCGCAAACATAAGTACCAAAAGCAAAGGAATAATTTGGATGTTAAAACACAAATTTTTTGTGATAAATTTTTGAAAAATCTAAAAGGTGTGGTGTTTTATAGTGTACCACATGCCGGTGGTACTAAAAATTTATCAAAGTATTTTAAGTGGCAATGTCGACAAATCGACAAGGATAAAACCCCATCAAGTCTTTTGAAAAATATGGAATCTTTTAATCAAAAAATGGAACAACTTTCAATAGACTTTCAAAAATCTATTTGCGAAGACATCAACATCTATGCATTTGCTGAAGGATTACCAATTGACAATAAATGGGTAAGATTTTCATTTAAACATATTGACTATCCCACTAGGTTTCATAGTTGAATATTGTTTATGTTATAGAAACTTGTGTTGGTTTAACTTTTGAAACTACTAGGGTTAGTTGTGAAATTGGTCTTAAGTTTCCTTTCTTTGTCCACAAATCCATTGCAACATCTATCCATAGTAAAAATTGCAAATTCATTATGAATAGAATGTCAATTCAAATTAACAACTTTGTAGTTTTATTTTTAATTCATTTGTAACGGGGTTAAATGAGGCTATGTTACAATTTTTATTTATTTATATAGTTTGAACATAAAATGTAAGTCATTGTTCCAATTATCATTTGGTTACTACATTACATTCGACAAATTGTATATTAACATAAATCCAATCATGTCAATGGTTTCAACTAAAATAACTCTTGCACATGTATAGGGAATTTTAGTGCCAAAGGCTTCAGCTATTCGATTATCGAACGATAACAATTACACAGTCGAAGATGCTAATCACTTGACAATTTGCAAGCCACCATCAAAAGACCATTTAAGCTATTCCAAATTATTGGAATGTTTGAAAAATTTTATGAAGGTAAATAACATTGGTTTTAATATTTGGAATTATGTATGTTCATCTAATATGACTCCAAACATTACATCATTTCACTTAAATTGCGTGACATAATATTTAGGGTATTATCCATTATTTGAAATAAAATTTATTTTTGGGTGAACTTTGACAAGGAAAAAAAAACCCAACTATGCCACCTTTGCCATGTTATGAGGTGGCATTGGACGATCAAGCAAATGCCATAAATAGTTTGTTACAAAAGGAATCTATTGTTGCATTGGTTGGAATGGGTGGTATTGGGAAGACCACTTTGAGTAAAAAAGTGTATCATTTGTTCCACAACCAATATGAAAAATCTAGCTTCATAGAAGATGTGAAATCAAAAGACATCAACGATGTCAAAAAAAAACTTTTACAAGATTTGTGTGATAAAAAGTTACGCAAGGATGAAGATGTTGATGAATACTTGGATGAAATCAAACAATGTATGATATCAAAGAAGGTTTTAGTGGTTGTGGATGATGTTGATATGACGAGGAACCTTGGAGACTTGCAACTTCTTAATGACAAGTATGCCATTAATGTAGATTACAAGAGCCGAGTACTTGTAAATTGTCGAAATTGGCAAATATTGAAAAGTCATGTAAAGGAGTCCGCAAAAGTAGACATGGCATTCTTGGAGGAAGAACAAGCAAGGGAACTTTTCATGTTCCATGCATTCAAACATGAAAATTATGTGACAAATGATTTCAAAAACATTTCTATGGAGATTATAAAAGCTTGCAGTGGCCTTCCTTTAAGCCTTGAAATATTGGGTTGTTACTTGTGTGGTATTCGTGACTTGGAAATATGGAAAGGTGCATTGTGCGAATTGAAAGCTGGGCGAAACATAAATGGGGAATCTAACAATGAAAAGCTTTGGAAAACTTTGCGAATTTCTTATGATCGCTTGATAAAAATATAACAAGACATGTTTTTGGATATTGCTTGTTTTTTCACCGGTTTCAAAATAAGTACATTTTGTCGAGTGTATTGGAATGCTGATGGTTTATCAAACCCTATGCTTAGATTACAAAACTTGAAAGATAAATCTTTAATCAAATGGGCAGAAGATGGTATCTTGTACATGCATGAACAATTACGAGACATGGGTCAAAATATTGCAATGGAAGTTCCAATGAGTCGATTTATATGGAAACCAAATATATCTTTGCAAAAAAATCAAGTATGGCCAACATGTGCTAATTCAATCCTGTGGTATATATATTTGGTCAAAATTCCAAATGAAACCATAAGTTTTAACTTTATCTAAGGAGATGTAATAAATTTTCATTAAAAACATGGCATTAAAATGAAAAATTATTTTTATTGATGTTGACAATTATTTGTAATTTTTTTGATGTGATAGGTGGTCGAAAATGTAGAAGGCATTTCTTTGAAAAAATGTGAAGTTTTGCCTTCATTTTTCCAAAATGGCTCAAAGGAGTTTGGAAACCTTAGGTTACTTGACCTAACAAATGCCTCCCCAAATATAGTGGAAAATTTCATCCAAGGTAAACATGTAAATAACCTTCGATGGTTGTGTCTCCGAGAATGCATGATCCAAAAGTTGCCAAATAGTTTGGTTAATTATTATGACTTACGAGTACTCCATTTAACAAATTGTAATCGTTTACAAATGTTTTTTGATATTTTAAACCATGGCCTTAATACTTCAATATGTGTTAATATGAGAGAATTATCTACATCTCTTGGAAAATTAAATGCACTTGAAGAGTTTAATCTATCGGGGTGTTCAAATTTGAAAGAATTACCTACATCTATTGGCCAATTGATTGCACTTCAAGAGTTTAATCTATCGGGGTGTTTGAATTTGAAAGAATTACCTACATCTATTGGCCAATTGATTGCACTTCAAGACCTTAATCTATCGGGGTGTTCGAATTTGAAAGAATTACCTACATCTATTGGCCAATTGATTGCACTTCAAGACCTTAATCTAGTGGGGTGTTCGAATTTGAAAGAATTACCTACATCTATTGGCCAATTGAATGCACTCGAAAACCTTGATTTGTTGGGGTGTTCGAGCTTGCAAAAATTACCCATATCTATTGGCCGATTGAGTGCACTCCAAAACCTTCATTTGAATTATTGTTCAAAGTTGCAAGAATTACCTACATCTATTGGCCAATTGAGTGCACTCCAAAACCTTCATTTAAACGAATGTTCGAGCTTGAAAAATTTACCTACATTGATTGACCAATTGAATGCACTCCAAAACATTGATTTGTCACATTGTTCGAGTTTGCAAGAATTACCTACATCAATTCACCAATTGAATGCACTCCAAAACATTAATTTGTCATGTTGTCCGTTGCAAGAATTACCTACATCAATTGGCCAATTGAATGCACTCCAAAACCTTGATTTGTCAACCTGTTGGAGGTTGCAAAAATTACCTACATCAATTGGCCAATTGAATGCACTCCAAAACCTTCATTTAAATGAATGTTTCAACTTGCAAGAATTACCTACATCTATTGGCCAATTGAGTGCACTCCAAAACCTTAGTTTGCGGGCATGTTCTAGGTTGCAAAAATTACCTAAATCTATTGGCCAATTGATTTCACTCCAAAACCTTACTTTGTGGGGGTGTTCAAGTTTACAAAAAATTCCTACATCTATTGGCCAATTGACTTCACTTCAAAAGCTTAATCTATACATGTGTTCAAGTTTAAAAAAACTCCCTACATCTATTGGCCAATTGACTTCACTTCAAAAGCTTAATCTATCTGTGTGTTCAAGTTTTAAAAAATTCCCTACATCTATTGGCCAATTGACTTCACTTCAAAAGCTTAAACTATCGGAGTATTCAAGTTTTAAAAAATTCCCTACATTTATTGGCCAATTGACTTCACTTCAAAAGCTTGATCTATCGAGGTGTTCAAATATACAAGAATTGCCTACATATATTGGCCAATTGAATGCACTCCAAAACCTTCATTTGTGGAATTGTCCGCACTTGCAAGAATTACCTATGTCAATTGGCCAATTGAGTGCACTCCAAAACCTTAGTTTGAGTTTTTGTTTAAGGTTGCAAAAATTACCTACATCTATTGGCCAATTGAGTGCACTTGAAAACCTTGATTTGTTGCAATGTTCAAGCTTGCAAGAATTACCTACGTCTATTGGCCAATTGAATGCACTCCAAAATCTTGATTTGTCGCAATGTTCAAGCTTGCAAGAATTACCTACGTCTATTGGCCAATTGAATGCACTCCAAAATCTTGATTTGTCGAATTGTTCACGTTTGCAAGAATTACCTACATCTATTGGCCAATTGAGTGCACTTGAAAACCTTAGTTTGTTCGGGTGTTCAAGCTTGCAGGAATTACCTAGATCTATTGGTCAATTGACTGCACTCCAAAACTTTCATTTGTCAGGGTGTTCCAACTTGCAAAAATTACCCATGTATGTTGGTCGATTCAATGCATTCCAAACCTTCATTTCTCAAGGTGTTTGAACTAAGGAAAATTACCTACATCTCTTGGGGAATCGAATGCATGTTAAAAGCTTAAATTGTTGACTAAATGTAGATTATAATGTGTAGGATTTTAAGCCAAACTAAAATTATATATTGTGTTAATAATATTTCATTCATACATAGAACCTATGTGCATGTTGAGAAGGCTAGGATAGGTAGGTTAGAGTAAGGTAGTTAGGTTAAGATAGGTAGGTAGGGTTAGGTAGGTTAGGCTAGGCTAGCAACTACCTACCTAAATGCATTTTTTCAACCTACCTAAACCTATTTACTTACTTATCAATTTAAAAATAATAATCCAAAAAATGATTTTAATTTAGGCGTAAAATTGACTCAATGAAATGGTTCACTATCCATTAGTCAAATAGTTAGTCAAAATGACAAGGTCCAATTTGACCGTCCAATTGCGTTGGACATGTATAAAATGACTTGTCCAGATTCACATGGTGGTTTTTTTTACACTTATCACTGTTGGGTATTTTTTTACTAGAAACCCCAGTGAAACAAACCCTGAATTGTAATAGGGAATGTTCCATCCACTGGGTTAGTTTTATTGACATTTGTGTTGACATAATGGAACATTAGTTGATCTTCCCTTTGTTTGCCAAATTAAGAGTAATGGAAAAAGGGTTACTAAAATAAGCTAACCTTTCCTGTTTGTAAATGATTTGCAAAATTGTTACAAACTTGGCGTGGAACTCCTCCTTCATGCGAATGACGTTCCATTATTCTTTGTTGATAAACACATCCAATCCAACTATGTTTTTAAGAGCAACTTGGGCCTCTTTGACCAATGCATTTGTTCCATCAACCATTCCTTCTACACTAATGCCAAATTGTTGGGCGATTAGCGCTTCGTCATTGGTGATCTTCTCACCACAAACAACTCTCCTAATGTGTCCATCCTTTGTGGACTCTCGAGTGTGGAAGAACTTTTCCAATAGGTTTGGTTGTGGAATTGTCTAGTGAACAACAAACAAGCCACCCAAACCGACTCGTTTTGCCCATTATCACTATCTCGATCCCACCTAAATCCATTATAATGTTTTTTGTTTTTTTTTCTTTGAGCATGTGTTGGCTTCCAAATCAATTTGGTAGGTGAACTACCTCCTCCACATGTTCCTTTCCCTTGCCCTCATCATGAACTTAGACCATGCCATGGTCGGTATAACAACCAATATGATAGGAGAATTAGTTTTATGGTCAAAGAATCCTCCTTCAACCAATGCTAACACAACATTTGTTGGGTGTTCAACTTGAACAATTTGTTTAACTTCTTATGTCTCCGTAATCTTCTTTTCAACCTATTCTTCTTGTTTAGAATCATTAATTATGACAAATGTAGGTTGAGTGGGTGAAAAATGCTTTCAAAAGCCTCATAATGTTTCAGTGAGTCCTTTTCCCATAGTAACAACACATTTTAATGCTTCAAAAATGTTTCATTCTACATCACTTCCTTCCCCAAAGCTCTCACTATTTTTTCAAAACATAAGAAGTGGCCTTGATGTAAACAATTCAATGTAAATTGCCTAAGTTATTTTTAAATCTTCTTTTCTCACCTTCTATATGTCCTTTTCCTTCCCATCTTTCTTTTGTATTTGTTTTCCTAATTTCACCTCCCGCTTGCTTGCTTCCTCTTTCAATCGTTCCAAGGCACTCATTACCTCATTTTGTTGTAGCAAAAGGTATAACGAAATCTAGAATGAAAAAAATGAAAAGATGTTTTAAAAGGTACACTAGTGCTTTGTACTGCCACCATAGAGTGAAAAGTGGTGGAGCTTGGAGAATGATGTAAACTTTTTAAAGGCATTTTAATATATAAAAGTTAGCACTTGTAATTAGGTTTATTGAAATATCATTACTTCATGTGAAATTAAAGGCTAACTAGTAGGTTCATAACCAGTTCGCACTTCAATAGGTCATTCATACCCATTTCAACCAATTATGGAGTCAACAAACTACTATCGATTCTTCTCTTAATCATGGTATTTGTTGTCAAACATTTAATGTTAAATTGGAGTAGTTATTTATCAAACATGTTACCAGAATAGTTTGTCTCAATCGATTATTCATTGAATAAGTTATTAAATTAGGTTAATTGGTTACTTAATGAACAAGTTATCAAAATGGGTTGCTTCCATTGGTTCCTTTGATAAAAAATCACTAGGTATAAATAAAATAGCTTGAAATCTATTATCCTCCACAAACCTATAATGTTTCAACTTGTTAATGCTAACTAATATTATATTAAGATCAAATTTATCAAAGTTAGTAATAATATTGTATTGTTTGGTAAACAATATTGCATCTTATGTGGTCCAAACCATTGTCTTTGAAATTTAGGGTTATGTGTTTTGATAGCCCTTGGAAACCATAACCAAAATCTCCAAATTGGTATGTTGTCTCAATGTATCAATTTCAAGACCACAACGACTGGTTCCATTAGTTAAAAGCTACTAGCTCTTGTGCTATTAATTGGTCCTCTTGGAATTTCTCTATTTTAGATAATTGACTAGTTGAAAATGTAACAAGTTTTGGATCATGAGTTTGTCTTGGTTTGGATGGTAACAAGTACTTTGTAGGTAACAATGGATGCAATCCATAAACTAGTTGGAATGGTGTATGATCAGTTCCAACCTTAAAAACAATTCTATAGGAAAATAAAATTGTGGACAAATGCTCCCTTTAGTCATTTTGGTTCTCATTCACCAATTTTGTGAACAATGTACCAGAAACTTAGTTAGTAATTTAGTTAGCTTGTTCGTTCCCTTATGGATAATAGAGAGTAGAACAGGTATGTATTAAGATAAAATGATTAATTAAATAAGGAATAACATTATTAATGAAATGTGTACTTCGATTCATAACAATAATCAATGGACACCCAAACCAAATAAGAATGTGGTCATATATGAATTTTGTTGTAATAACAACTATGTTGGTGTGTTAAGCTTTCACCTCCACCCACTTGGTAGCATAATAAGTGGCATAAAAGGTATTAGTTGCTAGAATAACGACTTGTTGGTTTAATAAGCCCGATAAAATCCAATTATGGTTGCAAAACACGACAAAACTTGTTATTTTGTCCAAATCTATAAAGTACTCCATCTTGTAACACAAATGGCTTAACTTTCTAAACCAAATACTATTTATGTGAAGTAGTAAATCTTTCTGGCAATATCCCTCTTAACAAGTAGTCATACACATTTTGTAACCTCTCTAATTGTAATGCGAATAAGTGAACATTAGTGGTTACGATCACGTACACCAACTAATTCTACTTGGTACGGCAATCTAATTAATGCATCTACCATTAAATGGGATCTACAAGGCTTATAAAAAAAATTGAAATCATACTCCAAATATAAAAATAACCACCTTACTATTTTGCCAAAAACTTGTGGCTTGTTAACTAAGTACACAAGAGCCATGTGGTCAACATAAAATACAAACCAATTACCAACCGAGGAATGTTTGAATTTGTGTAAGGCATAGACCATAACTAAAGTTTCCCTTTGAATAATAATTCCATTCATCGAAGTTCAAATAATCTAGAGTTGTACATAACTGGTTGATCAAATTTACTAGATGGGTTTTGGGCAAGTATGGCTCCTATTACTAGCTAAGATGCACATGTACATGTGAACATGAAACTCAAGCTCCCAGCTTTGAAAAAAATGAAGACATGGGCTTGTACATACCGATTTTTAATCTCCTCCCAAGCTATTTGACATTCTCTAGTCCATTCAAAAACTTTAAACTTCTTGAGCAATATGATAATTGGTGAAATAATATAAGCAAAGTTTTTGATAAAACTATGCCATCTCGTTGAAAACTTGGATATGCTAGGGGGTAATAGGTATGGGCACGTATACTAAGGCTTGAACCTTCATGGGATCCATAACTTTCCCTTTTTTGAATACTATAAAACCTAGGATAGTTTTTAAAAATACTATGAATGCACACTTGTTTGGGTTAAGTCTAATACCAAACTCTCTACACTTGAAAAAATATTTCATGAACTTCTCAAGGTGTGTTGATAGGTCACTGAAAATTATAAAGTCATCAAGGAATATTTTCATGAATACATCAATGTATTCATGACATGTTTGGGTTATGCCCTTTGATAAGTACATGGTCCATTTTTGACACCAAACTGCATCACAACTGCCACAAAAAACCCCTCAATCAGTAACAAAGGCTGATACTTGATGAGCATGGGGTATTGTGGTACCTAATTCAATCCTATGTTGAACAATCTTTGGTGGAATACCTTTAAAGTCTTTGTATGTCTAAGCAAATACATTTTTGAACTCCTTTAGAAGCTCAATTAGTTAGGCTATGATAACCAATTCAAGTGCAAACTTCACTTTCACCTGTTACACATTTTCTTTAATACCCAAATTGATTTTAGTTAATTGTTCCTCCTTAGTTACTCGCCAACCTACTATGGTTAGATCTTATATTCATTCTTGAGCAAGTGTCTCATCAACAATCATTTCTCCAACTTTTCGATGGAAAAAAATTTTAGCTAAGTGTTGTTTTATACTATCAAGGGGTATAATTAGGTTAATAATTAAAACACATACCGATTCAACAAGTTGTTTTGGAATCAGGTCTGTTATACTAAGATTTGGTGGATGGATTGGTTTTTAAACTAATTTAGTATGAGTAGAAACTTTTATGGTTCCAATTGAAAATAGGACCAACTTTGTAGCAAACATAACATCCTCCTTTTCATCTAATATTCTAGAATGGAAATCATAACATACTAAAGCTTTCGGTCTTTTGGTTTGAGCACCAAGTTTTTTGGTAATAGGTATGGTTTTTACCGTAGTTGTTCCCAATATAATATTAGTGTTGGTTCCCCAATCATGGGATACTTTTGCATCTTTCAACCATGGGCATCCTACCAACATCGAGTAATTAAAATTTATAATGCTACTATCGATCTTTTGGTTTGAGCACCAAGTTTTTTGGTAGTAGGTATGGTTTTTACCATAGTTGTTCCCGGTATAATATTAGTGTTGGTTCCCCAATCATGGGATACTTTTGCATCTTTCAACCATGGGCATCCTACCAACATTGAGTAATTAAAATTTATAATGCTACTATCGATCACAATGAATGTAATGGTATAAGGAATATCATGAACAAATATTTTCAAATCCCTAATAAAACCAAGTGGTTTGGTTATAATTTGATTTGCCATAGGTGGATTGTAAGGCGTTGGATTAAGATTTGGCAAACCTAATTATAGTCTTAGGTTCACAATAATGATATTAACTTTAGAACCTCCATCAATTAGCACATCATCAATAATGTTTTTACCAACATGGACTTGAATTATTACCATTTAGTGGTCAATGGCCACTATTGCATAGGCACACTCAAGTTGAACAAGTTTAGGTTGTACCATCCAAACATGTTTAATCAGTTTCTAAATGTATCTTTTAATGTCTGGCACAATCTTCAATAGTTATCTCAAGTTGATTACGTAATTGGTCTCTAAAACTTGAATGCTGATGTTTTTCAAAATCTCTTCAAAAGTCTTTTATAATAAGGTAGTTCGTGTAGTCAATTGAAGGAATCACTTGCCAATAACTAATTGATTCATTGGTTTTGGTAAATCCGGCCAATTTGAATGAAGTGGTTTGTTAAATTGAATGATTTCTTGTGATATTGAATCACTCCCCTATAACCCCTTAATAATGTGAATAAAATAATCACGCATTTATTCTTTAATTTGCCAATTAACTATTTTTTTGCTTTCACCGGTTCATGTTCTTTATGCACTTGGTACTTGACTTTGAGTAACTACATTAATTGGCACATTATCAAGTTTATAAAATTTTACCACTATAGTGGTAGTAATGATTGGTTTAGTTTGAAACATGTTTTGAATTTTTGGCTTTCTAGGACAATCAAGTGCACGGTTTTCAAAGCTAGAATAAATAATACAAGGATATCTCAAGGTGCTCTAGCTAGTTTAACATGTTGTGCAATAACTTCGACTACTAGTTTAACAACTTTAGTGGAAACATATACTATAGGTTCTTTTCTTTTCCTATTGTGACATGGTTTTCTAACATGACCAATTTTACCACAATTTGAACAAGTAAGGTATTGTTTAATAATATTATAGATGACTACATGTTGTGTAATTAGTTTTGATTTTGGGTGGGGTATTAAAGCATTGCAATTTATTATGACTGATCCACTTTCTTCATAAATAATTACAATTTCCTTATGCTTGATAAATTGTGTCTCTTACCATACCTATTGTTGTTAGTATAAGGTATGCTTGCAATTCTTCTATGAAAATATTAGTTAAAAGCACATCGGTAGCTTTAACTTGCAACTAGTTAGTAAGTTTTAACAAATGTTCATAATAAACCTTTACTTGTTCACCAACTTGTTGGAGGTTCTTTTGTTGCATGTAAATTCTTCGTCATTCTTCACAATTCAAAAACGTTTGCAAAACGTTTACTCCAACTCCTCAAAAATGTAATTGGGATGATCTTGTATAAAGTTTTCATCCCACTTCAAAATATTGTCTCGTAAAATGAAACCAAATAGCACTACTACCAAAGTGAGGTGTAATTTACTAGCTTAAATCACTATGGGACCTTAAAAGTGAAATAACTTCATTGCATTTTACTGATTTCACCTAGTGAAAGTTATTTCATTATAATAT
>Ga0209208_10003890_pt1 | contig 21346 bp, 23 predicted proteins | sample S1TSphfallax_3_FD_187694 | JGI IMG/M metagenome (GOLD analysis project Ga0209208, IMG submission 187694) | Host-associated microbial communities from peat moss isolated from Minnesota, USA - S1T2_Fd - Sphagnum fallax MG (SPAdes) (version 2) | ecosystem: Host-associated > Plants > Peat moss >...
GTGTGCTTTAGAAGGAAGCCTAGTCTCCGTCCAAGAGGAGTTATTTCCTCTATGTGTCATGCTCTACCCTGTTCTCAAAGTACATTGGGATTTAGTTCGCCAAATGCTCCATTTACTGAGGCATGAAATCCAAGACAGCCTAACCCAGAAACAAGCTAATACTTTAATGCCTTACTTTCAGGCATTGTCGCAGATGTTCTGTTCTGAGGAATTGGATTACCTATAAGTTAAGGAGGTAGGGAGTAGAGGAGAGATTGATTTGTTCTCTGTTAATCCAAAATGCAAAATTCCTTAAGGATACAGGCGACGAAACTCATCAGGTGTGACGCGCATAGGTTTTTCCGGGTCCCAAATTCCCTTGCCTACGATTCTGGCCCATTGTTGAGCACGCTCTAAACGCTGGTCGTATTTGTGATTAGGCGATCGGGGTGTAAATAGAGCATATCCCTGTTTCACTATTTCTTCATTTAATAAGACCTGATCTTTCCACACGTATGCTAAGGTTCGCCCTATGGTATCCTTAGTTTCCAGATCAAATTCCAGTACTACAGGCTCAAGTTTATCCGTGTCCCCAATCAAAGTTTCTAGGAGTTCTCTAGCATCATCTCCCCAGGGGGCCTGTCGTAAATCCGGGGCACTGACCCCAATTAACCGCACAAGGGAAATTAGATTTGGCTGTTCTGCCATTCCGAGTACTTCTAAACCTTGCCCACTAATTACCTGCGCTACTTTGACTTCCGTCTGATTTGAAGGGGGAAAGTTTTTGGCTTGGCAACTCCCCAGCAGTAATGAGCAAGCTAATATGATGGCAAGAATCTTAGTCTTCATCCAAAGGTAAACCCGCCTTCACTCTACCCCTAGCAAAATAGCGTCCAAACTGAAGTTCGTAAACTTCATCTTCGTCTTGTGTCTCCACCTCTATATCAGAACGGGGGTAACTCACACATAACAGGGCATAACCTTTGCGCCTTAATTCCGGTGACAGCCCGATCGCTTCTGGTTGGTAAATCTCTCCTGAGAGTACCCTGACAGCACAAGTAGTGCAAGCGCCATTGCGGCAGGAAAAGGGTAATTCTACTCCCTGCTGTTCGGCTGATTGGAGAATGTAGCGGTCTGCTGGGACTTTCAGGATATATTCTTGGCCAATGGCGCGATGGTGTACTCTAACTGTGTGTGTCTGGTCCATCTGGTTTGGTGTTGAAAAGGTGGGCTTGTAGAATTAATTATAGAAATGTTTGCTCCTAATCTTTGATTTTTCTAGGATTTTATTATATAATCGTAAATCGTGGCACCTGGAGAGGTGGCCGAGTGGTTGAAGGCGCAGCACTGGAAATGCTGTTATGCAGCAATGTATACGAGGGTTCGAATCCCTCCCTCTCCGTATCCCCTACATATAAACACTTTCAGAAAAACCCCTTCAAAACTTGAGGGGGTTTTCTGGTTTATTGGTTGAGTAATTGCTTGAGTTAGTAAAACTAATTCAACCACCTATGATGCATAAGGTTTGTTAATTATTCCAGCTTCCTTTACATACCGTTAGGATTTGTAAAAGGTACTGAAATATCTTATACTAAGTGTAGGAAGAGGTTTATGGCAACGCGAGGATTAGTGCGCTTGCGTCGTGGGCGATCTATTTCAGATTGGGAGATTAAGGATAACAAGTATTGGAATGATTAATTCTTTAGCAGTTATGATTTTAGATTATGGTGTAGACGGTTTTGCAACTGTAAATAAATGTGAAATGGGGTGTAGATTGTGAGTTTTGACAACGTTTGTAAGGTTTTAGCTGAAAAATACCCAAGAGAATTTGTTAGTTGGTTACTGGCAGAAGCACCGACAAAAGTTAAGGTACTTAAGACCGAATTGAGTTTAGAACCAATCCGTGCAGATTCTGTGACCGAGGCAATTTTAGATTTTAGATTTTAGATTTTGGATTTTGGATTGAAAATTCTTGCATCTGAAATCTAAAAAGGTTTCAAGCCCCCAAATTCATTTGTGGCACAAATCTAAAATCTAAAATTTGATCAGTGAGCGAGATTTCCACTTTTTTATTTGCTGCTGGTGTTGCTGTCGGTAGTTCGCCGCTAAATTTAATTGTGATCTCGCTTTTTGCTGGCATAGCTTCCCCCTGGCTGATCTTCCATTTCGATTTTCGCTTCTAATTTTATCAGGGACTCAGATTAACAAACGCAATTACAAACGCTTAAATCCATCATATCGAAAAAATGCTGCATGAGGGTTCAATTAGGTAATTTTTCCCAAGTCAAAATGGCTGGAATGAAGTTTTTTAAAAAAGGTGTAGTGAGTATACGCTTTTTTCAGACAGGCGCTTTAACTGAAAAATTTAACACGAATTTGGACCCTAACTGTACAGTGAGTGTACCGTGAGTGTACCCCAAATCTTGCCTTCGTTATGCTGAAACTATACCCTCACTGTACCGCAGTAAATAAAGTAAAAATTTCAACTAATCTTACGGAAGAGAATAATGGCTTCCCCACCTGAGAGGGGGCACTTCAGGTGTAGGCAGTCCTCGGTGAGGGTGAAGCAGCAGCCCCAAGAGCGATCGCGAGTGGTGTGGGAGTCCGGTGGGGGAATTTAGCCGCTAGCCCTGGGTTAGCTTTGGTGTGGAGACTTTGAGTCTTTACTGTCAGGACACAATTAAGAGTGTAATCTTTTCTGGTGCATCTTATCTGTTTCTTCCATCCATAACGCAAGCCAGCGCGTTCGTAAACAGCTTTTGTCAAGCACGTTTGAGACGCGCTAGCCCTGTTATAGATATTCACCAAAACGCAATAAAATTAGACTAACAGTCAGGATAAAGCTGTTAGTCTAATTGTTATCTATACCAAAGCAGTTACCAAGAGATCTATCTGTGCACCAAGGGTACAAGAAGGGAGTAAACAAAAGGTCTACCAGAAACGATGATGGTCACGGCGTTCACGCGCAATACGTTCACGTTGTAGACGCTGAAAGCGAGCATGGTCAAAGCGAGCATGGTCAAAGCGATCGTGATCATACCTAGCAATTAAAACATTGTGATCTACATGATCATGGGGGACAAAAACCTCATAAGCATTGGCATTTTGCGAGAAAGAAGCTGCAGAAATAGTTGCCAGGAAAGTTCCCAAGATTACAGATTTAATGCGGTTCATATAATTCCTTGAATTCCTTGTGTTTGATAGTCCTAATATATCTGGCAAGGAAGAAAAGATGGATGTAGCGTAGGTCATGTTTGTACAATGACTTTTGTCATTTACCCTACAAATCTTGCCTTACAGCTATTTTTATGTAAATTGAACTTTGCTCCAACCCCTTCAATTGAAACCTGACTTTTACTCTATTTTTGAGCTAAGTTAGCAATAGCAATTACCTCAAAACTTGATTTTATCGTGTAGACTAGCTAGTCCGCTATGGCTCTAATTAAAGCCTTAAAGCTATTTATCAGTTGTATTAGCCTTCCATCCCCCACAAGTACGTGAACATACTGACTATGCTGTTGCCTGAGCCACACCTGGTGTCGGGTCTCAAATTTAGATAGGCTCTTCCCAAATTTTGGTGATCCAGAATATCAAGTCCCAAGGGAGAAGGGTAGTGAGACTCAAACCTTTTCTTCGGCGTTGGCGTAGTCGCAGTTTCTGCATGGGAAAATGCCCGAGCAAGGCCATAAAGATATCAGGAAGCTATCCTCAATTTTACGAGCTATAGCCTCTTCCAATGTGTTCAGGGTTCTCTTATTTTTAAGTCCCTTATTACGGAGATTAAAGTCGATCATCCGCAAGATTGCGTCATCACTATGCTAAAACTCCACATTGCCAACAATTTTAGATTTTAAATTGGTTCCACACACAAGGGTTGGTGTAAAAAATAAATTTAGGCTGAAAACTGGCAATGCTTAATCCAAAATTTCTGAGATTCTTACCAGCCTCATTTTGACTCCTATTTTAAGAGCATTTTGGTTCTTGTTGAAATCCCTACCCTTGGAAGGGTTGATCTGTTCTCTCCTCCAACCCAGGAAAAGTTTGAACCTTTCTCTCCATCATCCAGTCTAATGATTGTGAGCCATAAAACAGATCCAGGAGAATGCCTCAGGTGTTAATTGTGCCAATCCAGGTTTCACAGAAAAGTCAACTACCAGGCAAATCTGAAAGCGAATCTGACAGTTATCTGGTGCAGCAGTGTTTGAAAGGTAATGCCCAAAGCTATAGACAGCTTTACCGTCGGCATCAACAACGGGTGAGGTCAATTCTCTATAAACTCTGTGATCCTTCCTGCCTTGATGACTTAGTGCAGGAGGTGTTTCTACGGGCTTGGAAAGGACTACCCAAGTTTCGGCAAACAGCACAATTCTCCACTTGGATCTATCGTATTGCTTGGAACGTAGCTTCTGACCAGCGCCAGGTGGCTGCTCAGAGGCGAACTCAACTACAGAGTCTGACCGAAAAAACTGCCACTCAACAAGAAGCCCCAGATCTAATGAATCTGCATTATCAAGACCTGGTGCAACGGGGACTAGAAAACCTCAGTTTTGACCATCGCACGATTCTGGTTTTGCATGATCTAGAAGAGGTCCCACAGAAAGAAGTGGCGCAGATCCTAGATATCCCCTTAGGAACAGTCAAGTCACGTCTGTTCCACGCTCGTGCTGCCATGCGTCAATTTCTTCAGCAACAAGGAGTGCAGATATGACTCGGCTTACCGATGACGACGAAAATCTGATTAATTTTCTCCGCCAAAATAGCCCAGAAGTTCCCCCAGCATCACCTGACTTAGAATGGCAAATTTGCCAACAGATCAAAGTAGCTCCTGTAGAACGTAACCGCTACCGTTCTCCATTGTGGTTGATGCAACCTGCAATGGCTGCTGGCTTACTAGCCTTTATGATTGGCTACCCTAGCTTTGCACCTAGTAAACCCAGTCCAGCAGAGATGGCCAAATTGGAAGCTTTCATGGAAAGCAATTGGCAAGCAACAGTTGGCGATAATCTGGACAACGATATCTGGCATTTGACAGACTTGAGTGGTGATTAATTTACATACCAGACGCCAGGAGTTAAGTTCGATGTTGTTACGCCGTGTTACTGTAATCGGTGCTGTAACTATTGCTTTGACCCAGCTAGCCCTACTTTCATCTCTGAGTGTTGCCCAAAACCCCAAATCCCAAGGGTGGCTGAAGGATTTGAATTTGACCCCAAGACAGGTACAGCAGCTCAGGCAAATTAGACACCGCTCGAAGAGGGACATAGAACAAAAAAAACAGGCAATCTATCAAGCGCAACACCAGTTAGTTAACCTGATGGCAGGTACAGCTTCTAGGGAGCAAATACAGGATACATATAACCAAATTAAGGCGCTCAGAGAAGAACTAGCAGATGAACAGTTTGAGAATACTCTGGCTATCAGAGAAATCTTAACTCCAGAGCAAAGGCAAAAGTACGTGAATCAGATGTACAAACAGAACCGCTAAGTTCAAAAAACTATATGCTCACTCAGCCTAAATCCTGGGTGCTGGTATTGTTAATTCTGCTAGGATGCACTAATTCCAGTTATGCCAGCCTCACATCCGTTGACCCGAAGGTACTACATATCATCAATCGTCTCAGCTTTGGTCCTCGCCCTGGAGAAATCCAAAGAGTAGAGTCCATAGGTGTAGAACACTATATTCAAGAACAACTCTCACCTGATTCCCTTTCTGAACCTGCAAACCTCACCAGCCAACTTTCCCAGCTAGAGACATACAACATGAATCCGGAACAACTAGCGCAATATGCTAGTCTGGGACCAAACCCCACACCAGAAGCAAGGAAAGCTGCCGAAAAAGTAGCTAATCATATCCTAGATCAGGCAATCCAAGCACGGTTATTACGGGCAACTACCAGTCCTCGACAACTTCAAGAAGTGATGGTGGAATTTTGGTATAACCACTTCAATGTAGATGCCGATAAAGGGAAAGATCGCCTGTGGGTGGGATCTTATGAGCAAGAAGCCATTCGACCCTACACCTTAGGGCGGTTCCGAGATTTATTGGGGGCAACGGCACATCACCCTGCCATGCTCTATTACCTTGACAACTACCAAAATCGGATTGTGGGTCGTCCCGATGGCAGTGGTAAATATACAGGCTTGAATGAGAACTATGCTCGTGAACTCATGGAGTTGCACACCTTGGGAGTCGATGGTGGCTACACCCAACAAGATGTCATTACCCTAGCCCGGATTTTTAGTGGCTGGGGAATTGGCCAGGTAACTTCAGATTTTGAGTTTAACCCCAAACACCATGATTTTAGTGACAAAGTATTCTTAGGTCACAAAATCAAAGGTTCTGGGGAGGCAGAGGGAGAACAAGCCTTAGATATTTTAGCCCGTAGTCCTGCCACTGCCCATCATATTAGCTACCAACTAGCTCAGTATTTTGTCAGCGATCGCCCCCCAGCTACCCTAGTTAATCGGTTGACCCAGCGATATCTGGTTACTGATGGCAACATCCGCGAAGTCTTGATTGCCCTATTCCATAGCCCGGAATTCTGGGACCAGAAAAGCTATCAGGCCAAATTTAAAACTCCCTATCAATACGCCATTTCCTCAGTCAGGCTAACAGGGATGGTAGTTAATAATACTCAACCCATTACCAATATCTTACAGCAACTAGCCATGCCCCTCTATCATTGTCAAACCCCAGATGGCTACAAAAATACCGAAGATGTCTGGCTAAATCCTGATGCTATGACCCGACGCTTGAGTTTTGCCACAGCCTTGGCTAATGGTAACCTGCCCCTATTACAACTACCAGAAATCAAACCTAAACCCCTAGACCCAGGACAACTGAGTAACGCCTTAGGTAACTCCCTCAGCACTAAGACCCAGCTGGCAATTGCCTCAGCTCCCCCCCAAATTCGCAGTGCCCTAATCTTGGGTAGCCCAGAGTTTATGTGGCGCTAGGGGAGGCAGAGTGGAGTGATCTCGGTCTTGTTCTCAACACTTAGTCCCCAGTGCCCAATCTAAAATCCAAAATTGCCAAACCTATGAAGAGACGTAATTTTTTACTCCACACTGGACTGTTTTCAGCAACTGCGATCGCCTCTCTTAGTAGCACTGCTTGGGTAGCGAGATCGGCAGTTCCAAACAGCAATGAGAAACGCCTGATTGTCATCTTCCTCCGGGGGGCGGTGGATGGGTTAAATATCGTAGTTCCTTATACGGAGACAGCCTACTATCAAGGGCGACCGGGAATTGCGATTCCCCAGCCCCTTAAGGATGGGGGTGTCCTGGATTTAGATGGTCAGTTTGGGTTACACCCGGCACTAGCTCCCTTGATGCCTTTCTGGCATCAGCGTAATTTGGCGTTTGTCCATGCTTCCGGTTCCCCTGACCCAACCCGCTCCCACTTCGATGCTCAAAAATATATGGAAAGTGGTACTCCTGGAAACGGACACACGGGTGATGGGTGGTTGAATCGGTTATTGGGGGAAGTTGCTCAAAAAACCCCCATTCAAGCGGTGACAGTGGGGGACACTACACCCTGGATTTTTTATGGTCGGATGCCTGTGGCTAACTTGGCTTCTGGCAGGGGTGCTGATAGAAAATTGCCAATTGACCGCCCGCAAGTGGCAGCAGCCTTTGACAAACTGTATCAAGGGGACAGTAGCCTGAGTCAAACCTACCGGGAGGGGCGAATGGCCCGTCAAGCGATTATGAATGACCTGGATGAGGAGACGAAAATGGCTAATAATGGGGCACCTTTACCAGATGGTTTTGCAGGGGATGCCCAACGACTGGGACAACTGATGGTTAGTGACCCCAGAGTGGAGTTAGGGTTTATGGCTCTGGGTGGCTGGGATACCCATGTCAATCAAGGTGGCAGTAAGGGTCCATTAGCCGGGAATTTAGAGAAATTAGGTGCAGGTTTGGCAGTTTTGGCCAATAGTTTAGGTAGCGTTTACCAAAATACGGTGATCGTTGTCATGTCTGAGTTCGGAAGAACCGTACACCAAAATAACGATGGTGGAACTGATCACGGTCATGGTAATGTGATGTGGATTTTAGGTGGGAAGGTTCGCGGTGGCAAGGTTTACGGTCAATGGCCAGGTTTAGCTACAAATCAACTTTACCAAGGTAGGGATTTGGCAATTACCACTGATTTTCGGGATGTAATTTCTGCAGTGTTGGAGAATCATTTACATCTCAATGACAGCCAACTCAGTCGTGTGCTGCCGAGTTATGTACCTACCCAAAGGTTGACAGTTGTCTAATTTACTGGTCTAAAATACTACTATAAATATTTTGGACCAGATTGATGAAACTACAAGATTTTCTAGGTCAATCTGAACAATTGACCTTCCAAGAAACTGCCGAAGACAGAGATCTCACAAGTCAGATCCAAAGTAGACTAATTGATTTGAAATTGCTCAACCCTCCTGTCGATGGTTTGTTTGGTCCCCTTACCACCACGGCTTTAGAACTATTTCAGAAATTATTTTCCTGTCAAGAGCAGGATGCAATTGGGGCGGATACTGCTCAAAAACTGCTCCAAGCGCAGGATTTACCATCCCCGGCTGACCTTCCCTTACCGGGGGTAGAACTAATTAAACAGTTTGAGGGGTTCTCCCCCAAAGCTTATCCTGATCCTGGGTCGGGTGGAGAGCCAATCACCATAGGTTATGGTTGCACAGTTAAACCTGACGGCAGTGGATGGAAATTAGGTGATACTGTAACTGAGGTAGAGGCAACACAGTTGTTATATTGGCAGTTGGAGGATATGTATCTACCAGCACTGGAAAAGATTCCCGCATGGAAAGAGCTGAATATCAATCAACAAGGAGCACTCTTGAGCTTTGGTTACAATCTTGGAGCTAATTTCTACGGAAAGAATGGCTTTGCTAGTATTACTAGGGTGTTGCAGAACAAACAGTGGGACCAGATTGAAGCAACTTTTGTGGAATATCGAAATCCAGGGAGTAGTGTGGAGGAAGGGTTAAAAAGACGGAGGGAGGCTGAGGCTCAATTATTCCTGACTCCGGTGTCACAGTGATGAAGCCATCCATACTGCTTATATGAAGAATGAACTCAAGTCAGAGGCTAGGTTTTTCTCCCACCTCGAGTTTTCTGGTAACCAGCTAGTCCATCTACCGGGTAGTGTATTAGGCTCTACAGCCCTGGTGGCAGGAACAACAATTGGGGCTGGGATTCTGGCATTACCGACCTTTACCCTATCTGCTGGTGTTGTCCCATCTACAACCATCCTCATTGTTGTCTGGATCTACACCTTGTTCTCAGGCTTGTTAATTGCTGAGGTCATTTTGAGTGCAATGCGGCTGGAGGGACTTGCCAGTATAGGTTTTTTGGCGGTGGTGGAGAAAACTTTGGGCAAAACCGGGGCGAGAATTGCCAGTATTGCCTATCTCTTCATGCATTATGCCCTGTTAGTAGCCTATATTACCCAAGGTGGGGAGATTTTAATTTCTGCACTGATGAAGTTTTGGGGTGTGAGTCAAGTCTTACCTCCTTGGTTGGGGACGACAACTTTCACGGTTTTCTTCGGTGGGATGATGTATCTAGGACGAGAAAGGTGGATTCAGAAGGTCAACAGCGCCTTTATGGGGATGATCCTTATTTCTTTCTTCGGGCTGTTGTGGTTAGGTGGGGGACAGGTTCAAAGTACACAACTGTTGTTTCAGGACTGGAGTGCTGTTGGCAGTGGGGTATCGGCAATGTTTGTGGCGCTGTTTTACCATAACGTTATACCGATAGTTGTAACTCAATTGGAGGGAGATACGGCTAAGATTCGGCAAGCCATAATTATGGGTTCGGGAATTCCTCTGCTCATGTTCTTAGCCTGGAATGCTGTAATTTTGGGTAGTATTAGTCCCCATCTTCTGGGGAGTAACTCTGTTTTTGACCCACTACAAGTCCTCCGGGCTGGTGGTGCTGGGGAGTGGCTAGGAGTGCTAGTGACTGTTTTCTCAGAGTTGGCAATTGTCACTTCATTTATTGGCTTTGTCTATGGGTTGCTGGATGTCTTGAAGGATATGTCTTTCATTACCCAAATAGTAAGTTCACGCTTACCCCTCTATTCGCTGATTTTATTTCCACCTCTGAGTTTTGGTACCCTCAATCCCAGTATCTTTTTTATTGCTATAGATTATACCGGAACTTTTAGTATTTCGGTTTTAGGCGTAATTCTGCCGGCGCTGATGAGTTGGAAGCAACGTCAACAGCTAAAATTGGCAAATATCATGAATCAACCCTTGGTTCCTGGTGGAAGGTTAACCCTGACGGTGATGATTGCGGTGGCACTTGTCTTAATGGGGAAACAAATTTTCTTAATCTGGGGTTCTTGACAGAGGAACGATCTGTGTACAGATCGTGTAATATATCGCCGATCAGATATTCTGGTTCTTTAGGCGCCGAAGTGTGATGGTCTTTTGTATCACATTCCCGCCGACTTCCTCAGTAGTTCGCTTCGTGAACCCCTGTGCCCCGCTTCCTCTCTTCTCTTTCTCTCTAATCCAAAATCCAAAATCCAAAATCCAAAATTGGGAGGTTTCGCCATGTGCATCCTTGGGTCACGATATAAAATATGGCATTGATTACCGCCCATATATCTACTTCTCGATTTCTGCCACCTTTTTTAGGCGGTGGAATTAACGCTTCTATCAGTTCCCATTGTTCTTGAGTCAGGTTAGTAGTGTATGATTTAGACATGGCTCTCTACGGTGCTGTTTGTACTGATCTACAGCTTATACCAGAGAGCTTTTTTTACGCAACTATTAACTTTTCAAACATCCTCTTAGTTCCCTCCCCTATCACCTCTGGTAAAATCAGGGTTTTAAGGCGGAGTCTTACTAATCCACAAATAGTCTTAATTACCTTTTTATATTTATTAGGAATTAACCTAAATCTCTCCTGGACAATTCTAAATATTTTTAGCGAGTGGATGCGGTGCTCAACAAATACTCATTTGCACGAAAACTCTGCCAAATTTAGATTTTAGATTATAAGAGAGATTAATCTGTTCTCCCACATCACTAGTTCCCACTCTCCCTGATCTTCTCATCTCCATGCTTCTCAACTCCTTCTTCCTCCTTAATCTAAATTTGGTTAATTTCACCAATTGGCTAATCTAATGAATGTAAACCCAATTAGGATTAAAACCTTGAATAGTTGCCAAAGAAATTAGGCGTTGTAGAGTTACTTCATAAGAATTAGATAAAATTTCTAAATTCAATAAATCATCTGGTTTATTAACTTTTAATTCGGTAACAAAGGATTGAGCATGATTTAGCCATTCCTTGGAAGAAGCTTGTTGATGGTAAATATTTAATCCTAGATGTTGTAATCTAACAAAATCATAAAAATATCTGTGATCTGGTAGATTATCAGATTTAGAATAATTAACAGCTTGTGTAGTTGGGATTAAATTCCATAGTTGATCATGGGCAACAAATGACCAAGGTATATAATGCTCCAAAGATATGTCATCCTTGTTTAATTTAACTTTTGAATAAATACATTCAATATCTTGATTGTCTAAAATAGTTTTCCAATACTTGGTTTGCTGAGTCAAATAATCTCTTTGTTGTGGCATAAATAATTTATTAACCACATTTGGAATTTTAGGGTTTCTTTGCTGCATATACTTTAACCATTCCCAAGATGCCCATTCTCTCACTATTGTGTAATTTTCCTCTAAATATTCAATCCATTCTGGATGTAAAATAATAGCACTACTATCTTGATAAGTAGTTGCATTAAAACAATACAACGGTTTATAAACATCAAAATATTCATAAGCTATTTCTGGAGTTTGCGTTACCACTTGGTAATTTACATCAAATTCACGCAACTTTTCTAATAAAAATGGTCGGATTAATCGAAAGGGGACATTTTTCTTAAAATTTTCAATGATTTTTTCAAGATTGTTGCTGCTAATGGTTTGTCTTAAATAAGATTTATCTGTGTCTTTAAATTTCAAAATAGGTTCAGTAATTTCCAGGGGAAGATTATCTAATGTCTTAGCAATTTGGTCTTGTATGCCAAAAGAAAGTTTGAAATATTTGTGAGGATACCAGGCATTAGCTAACATTTCAACAATGATTTCCTGAAAGCTAATAGTAGAAACATCATCGAAATTTCTCCTTTTAAGAATCTCTAGTAATGATAAAAAATAAAGATATTTATAAGAATTAGTTGTTGAATTGAATAATTTGGACAATGCGGAAATATTTAAATTTTCAGAAGGTGGTAAATTATGCATAATAAATTGATGTTTAGGAAGAAATTTGTATCTTATTGATTTTGGAGCATAACAAGATACGCATGATAGCACTTACTTGGTTCATTATGACTGAAGGGAGACAAAATCCATAGTAGACATCTCCGAAAATCAGCCCAAAACCCTTACGCCGCAAGGCGCAGATATTAATTTTCGGATATGTCTAGTTAATTGAGCACAGTGAGTGCTTGGCTGAAACCCCTGCATAAAGGCAATCGCTCTTATTGCTGGATTTAATAGCTTTATTTCAGGGTGGATTAGAGTTGAGGGGACAGGCATCAACATAGGTGCTGTTAGCCCAAAGGCATTAGCTACGCCAAAACTACTAATGTGGGGACAGTTACCGAGTGTTGAGGACTTTCTGAATCAGAACGTTCAAGTTCATCTTTTGGTGAATTGATTTTTACTTGATTCCTATTTACGTTCTCAGAAGACTTCCCCGCCCTAGTACAGGATTTTACAAGTTTGTAACGTTGTTGAGTGCCGTAAACACTTATCAGTAGGTAGTTCAATGGGCAACGGATTGAGGAAATACAGTACTTATCGATAGGGACAAAATTAACACACGAGGAGAGACCTAGACTAGGAATCAAAATCATCTGGGTTAATGCCCATAGCCTGGAGGCGTTCGGCTAGTCGTTCTGCCCGTTGGTGTTGAGCTTCAGCCCGTTGACGTTCAGATTCAGCCCGTTGGCGTTCAGATTCAGCCCGTTGACGTTCTTCGTCTGCTTGTTGTTGTGCAACTTCCTCTGGTAGCAGCACCAATGCCCCTGCCGCATCATAAAACCGCAACCACACTGCCTGCTCCCTATCTATGGTTCCTTCCCACTTCCCTAACCAAAAACCTAAGGTTTCACACCATAGCCACCCTTGTTCATTGGTCACCAATTCCTGATAGCCCTGGTCCGGTTCCAAGTGCCACCCTTGCAGCGATGCACTCTCAAACGGATCAAACACATAATAATCCACTGTCTGAAAAACCTGCTCGTAAATCTCCTTCTTGATCCCCACATCATTTTGAGCAGTCGAGGGTGACATCAATTCCACAATCACATCCGGGTAACGTCCACCTTCCTCCCACACCACCCATCCCTGCCTTTGCTTATTACCATCCACATTCAGCACTGCAAAAAAGTCTGGTCCCCGGAAATCTTGGTTCCGTAGTTGGGATTGATTAAAATACACAAACATATTCCCACCGGTGAAAAAGTCATTGCGGTCAGTCCATGCCTGTTGTAACGAACGAATCAAGGTATTCATGGCAATGCGGTGGCGATTACTTTCCAAAGGTTCCCCATCATCAAAGATTAAGTCATCAAGGGGCACCTCTGGTCCCCAAGTCTCCTGACTGACGGTTTGACCACTGAGTGCTTTGGTTACCTCAACTGACATGGTCTATTCTCCCGGTTCATGCTTCTTTAGTCAATATCTTCAGCTTATCGCTCCCCTATGCCTTTGTCCTCACACTCCTACTGATTGAACGGTCAATCAATTTTGGATTTACCAATTTTAGATTTTGGATTACAAGAGGGATGAGGGGTTGATCTGTTATCCACCACCACTGGCTCCCCTCTCTTCCCCAATCTAAAATCTAAAATTGTCTGCTCGATTTTCTCTGGTCCGATAAATTTTATCAAAATGAACCGATTCTGGATAATAACTAGTGCAAGGCGGCAGAAGTCCTGTCCCAGGTAAATGATTTTGAATCGTTGGGTTGAGTCCCATCAAGTATTTTGAGTGGGGCGCTATTTCTGCCGTGCTGCACTAGTTCAAAAAATCGAGTCATATTAGGTCTCAAATACAGGAATTCTTACCTATTTACAGCCTTATCCACCTGCTCCAAAAGAGCTTGTAGTGTAGAGGAATTATCCAAAATGACATCAGCACGAGCCATTTTTTCCGTCAGAGGTAATTGGGTATTAATCCTCAGAGTAGCTTGCTCTGCACTGAGATTGTTTCTCTGCATCAATCTTTGCTGTTGCTGTGACGCTGAACAATAAACAACCCAAATTTCTGTAACTAAATCAGTCATTCCGGCTTCAAATAATAGGGGAATAACTAAGACCAGCACTTGTGCATAAGATTCAGTAATGGATTTACGGAAGCAATTGCCTACGTAGGGATGAATCAAACTTTCTAACCATTGACGTTCTTCTGGCTGATGAAAAATTATCTCACCTAGATTTTGCCGATGGAGACTTCCATCTGCTAGTAAAATTTGTGTACCGTAACGTTGAGCGATCGCTCTGTAAATAGGAGAATCGACAATTACAGCCTCTCTAGCATAGACATCTGCATCGAGAATTGGCAGATTGTAAGCACTAGCTAAATAATTAGCAACAGTTGTTTTACCTGTGGCAATCCCACCAGTTAAACCAATTATTCGTTTGCCCATTGGACCAATGCTGCGGTTAACCCATCTAAAGTATACTCCGAGGCTTCTATATCTACCCGTCCAAATACATCGTGGCAAGTTTTAGAGGTTTGAGGACCAATGGAGGCAATGCAAATTTGCTCAAAATTCTCAGCAAATTTACCTGCTGTTAATTGCCAGAAAAATTGGACAGTTTTAGAACTAGCAAAGGTGACAACATCGATTGTGCGATTGTGGAAAGCCAACTCTGCCTCAGGAGGAATATGACTAGGACAGTAAGATTGATAGGCAGCAACTTCTGTGACTTGAGCACCCTTAGCAGTCAGTTCCTTCACTAAAACTTCCCGTCCCCCACTTTCAACTCTAGGAAATAACACCCTTTTCCCTGATAGTGCTTCGGGAAAGTTCTCCGCTAGGGAGTCAGCAACGAAGTTAGGGGGGATAAAATCGGGTTGGATGGAGTGTTGTTGCAGACTTTGGGCGGTTTTCTCCCCCACAACAGCAATTTTTACCCCAGTTAAAGCACGGGAATCTTGACCCTTGTCCCTCAGTCTGGCAAAAAAGTAGTCTACGCCGTTGGTAGAAGTAAGTATTAACCAGTTAAAGTCAGATAGATTGGCGATCGCCTGATCTAGATCATACCAACTGCTAGGAGGACCAATTTCTAGGGTAGGCATTTCAATTACCCTAGCCCCATATGCAGTCAGGGTATTGCTAAATTGACTCGACTGTCCAGATGCACGGGTGACGATGATGGTTTTACCTGCAAGGGGAAGTGTACTAATCACGAGTTGTGGAAATTTTCAAGGTTTTAGAACTTCGCCAATGATTATGACCACAGGGGAGAGATGTGTCCCCGTAGTTGCTTCTAGAATACTACTCAATCGGGCCAGCCAAATCTTTTGTTTGGGGGTGCCTGCCCAGGGGATAATGGCCAGCCAATAGATGGCAGTAGCTTCTGTTGATATGAAGTCGTGCAAAAGAATAAGGAAGCAGAAGGATTAAAAATCCTATATAGGTATAGGACTTACGCATTAACAGGAAATACCAAATATGGGGTATGGGTTTCGGGGATTTTCACGTGATTTTTTGATAGCGCCGTGTGGCGTTAGCCATAGGTCATCCCTCAAAGCCTGAAACGACCTAATTTGCTTTATACACATGATGGTCGATTTGTACAGTGCGTAAGTCCTAATTTATAGATGTGAGCATTTACTTTCTGTTGACGTTACACAAATTTATATATAGAATAGGACCCATGTCAATTTAGTAAGTATTTATTCCTATTCTACCTCCCTAAGGTAGATTCTTAAGAAATGAATGTTTACGAAACTCAAAAATCCTTCATATAATTAAATTAAAAGCGAAACTGAAAACCTATTGTCAGCTGTGATTAATCTTGAACTTCCTTGGTTAACAACCATAATTCTGCTTCCATTAGTGGCTGCCCTAGCCATTCCCCTAATCCCAGATAAAGAAGGTAAAACTATCCGCTGGTACGCTCTGGGAGTAGCTTTTCTAGACTTTGCCCTGATGATATATACCTTCTGGACTAGCTACGACTTCCAGAGTTCAACACTTCAACTTGTAGAGAAATATCCTTGGGTACCGGAGATAGCGCTGAACTGGCACCTAGCGGTTGATGGATTATCGATGCCCCTAGTGCTACTGACAGGCTTAATTAACACCCTTGCAGTATTCGCGGCTTGGAAAGTCACCACCAAGCCGCGATTATTTTATGGGTTGATGTTGGTCATGTACAGCGCCCAGCTAGGGGTATTCCTTGCCCAAGACCTGCTGTTATTCTTCCTAATGTGGGAAATCGAGCTAGTACCCGTTTACCTGCTGATCTCTATTTGGGGAGGACAAAACCGACGTTATGCAGCAACTAAATTCATCATCTACACCGCTGCTGCTTCTATATTCATACTAGTTGCTGGTTTTGCCATGGCCTTCTTTGGCGATAACGTCACCTTCGACATGGCAACTTTGGGAATGAAACAATACCCCAAAGCCTTTGAGATGTTAGTTTATGCAGGTTTCTTAATTGCCTTTGGTGTGAAGCTACCAATTTTCCCTTTACACACCTGGCTACCTGATGCCCACGGTGAAGCCTCAGCCCCCGGTTCGATGATTTTAGCTGGTGTTTTATTAAAAATGGGCGGCTATGCCCTGATTCGCTTCAATATAGAAATGTTGCCTAATGCCCATGTAACCTTCGCCCCAGTTTTGGTGATTTTAGGAGTAGTAAATATTGTCTACGGTGCTTGTTGCGCCTTTGCTCAAACCAACCTCAAACGCCGCTTAGCATATTCCTCCATTGCCCACATGGGGTTTGTACTCATAGGGATTGCCTCCTACACAGAAATTGGCATTAGTGGGGCAGTACTACAAATGGTTTCCCACGGTTTGATTGCTGCTAGTCTGTTCTTCCTCTCTGGTGTAACCTACGAGCGAACCCACACCTTGCTCATGGATGAAATGGGTGGTGTAGCCAAGGTGATGCCTAAAACCTTTGCCCTGTTTACTGCTGGTTCAATGGCTTCCTTAGCTTTACCTGGGATGAGTGGGTTTGTGAGTGAGTTGATGGTATTTCTGGGTATTGCCACCAGTGATGTTTACAGTTCCAGCTTCAAGATTGTAGTTGTGCTACTGTCAGCAGTGGGTGTAATTCTGACACCAATTTATCTCCTCTCAATGCTCCGCCAAGTATTCTACGGTCAGCAAAGCCCGGAGCTACATCTAGATGCTCAAGTCCTAGATATTAAGCCCCGTGAATTATTTATCACCGCTTGTCTATTGCTCCCCATAATCGGTATTGGCTTCTACCCCAAACTAGTAACACAAACATACGATGCAAAAGCCGTAGAAATAGCAGCCCATACTCGTCAGATTCTCCCAGTTGTAGCTCATCAGCAACCAACAAGCTTGTACTCCCATCTTTTTGTAGCACCAACATTAGCTTCTTCAGAGCTAGTCAATATTTCCAAGTAAGTCACACTAACTGTGAATTACCAGTATAAGAGGAAAATGGGGTGGTCACAAAACCACCCCTAAAATTTAAAATAAACTGAATTTACCTGAATTTACCTGAATTTACCAAGTCCTCAACTTAGCTGAATTATAAACTGCAAAAGCCAAGTACACTATCTAGTGCGGGGTATACTCAGTGTTGGGGAATTTTCACTTAGTCATGTGTAAGTTAGTACTTCTGAAATTCGCCGAGGGCAGTTTTGAGTATGGATTCAATATCACCCTCCAAATTGGTGAAGAAGGGGAATATCCATCAACAGAAATCATGGGGAAGCTACCTCCAGCACCAGAAATGCCCTTGTATTATGGAAACTGGCAATCCAGTTATCGACAACTGGGCAGTCGTTATCGACTATATGCTGATCAGGTGTTGGTAAAAAATGTGTCCATAACTCGAGAGTGTGATGATATTGCTGCAATATTAGCCACACAGATCAATACCTGGTTGCGAGCAGAAGAGTTCCGCTTTCTGCGGGAAAAAATGCTGGAAAGATTATCACCCACAGAGGAAATACGGGTGATAGTGCAAACGGAAAATAGCCAGATCCAAAGATTACCTTGGCATCTTTGGGAACTGATAGAACACTACCCAAAAGCTGAAATTGCTTTGTCATTACCAACCTACGATTACGTTTCCAAACCACGCTGCCCAAACCAACTAGTGAATATTTTGGCTATCGTAGGTGATAGTCAGGGAATTAATATTCAGCCAGACAAGGATTTCCTGCAACGGTGTAAGTATGCCAATGTCAAGTTTCTTATAGAACCAGAACGTCAAGAATTAACAGACCTCCTGTGGGAACAAAGCTGGGATATCCTGTTTTTTGCTGGACATAGCTCTAGTCTGGAAAATGGCGAATCTGGACGTATTAACTTGAATAGGACTGATAGTTTAACCATTGATGAATTAAGGTATGCCCTCAAACGAGCTATTGAGGGAGGTTTACAGTTAGCAATTTTTAATTCTTGTGATGGTTTGGGACTCGCACGAGAACTCGCTGACTTGCAGATCCCCCAAGTTATCGTGATGCGTGAACCAATTCCAGATCAAGTTGCCCATAAATTTTTAAAGTATTTTCTCCAAAGTTTTGCTGGTGGTAAAAGTTTATATCAAGCAGTGCGGCAAGCACGGGAACGATTGCAGTGGCTGGAGGATAAATTTCCTTGTGCCACTTGGCTACCAGTTATTTATCAAAATCTCGCCCTGACACCACCTAAATGGGAAGAGCTAAGGTGCAGGAGCAAAAACCAGCATAGTTTGCTGATGCCTGCCCTAATCTCTCGACTGAAACTTTGGGGAGCTTTGGCAATATGGAAGTAAGCAGTTTTTACATAGGGGCCTTTCACCAGCACAAAGCTAAGAAAAAACCCGCTGTAGCGGGTTCAGACACAACAAAACTATGAACAAAAATCTGATTTAGTTGTGGTAGGCCATTTCTGCTTCTAGTTGACCTATTAACTTTTCGTCACCCTTGGACTTTGCTACTTCCAAGCGATGCTCTAGACTTTTTTGAATATTTTGTTTGTGAACTTCCTTGGCTGCCACAGAAGCTTGAACTCGATTGCTCCTCATAGGATTCACCTTTTTAATGTTACTCCTTATATCTGGTATTCTTAACATAACAGATGTTTTGTAGCTCTTGCTACAGAAAGTTATAAATTAATATATCCCACATTCCGCACCCTAACTGTCATAAGCGGTCATTACCGCGGTGAAACCGTACATAAAGAGTAAAAAATTACATTTACTTGTGAGATAAAGACATATTTGACATCTATAGGAATCCTACTTGATTTTTGAAATGAACTCAGTATACTGAATTCTTTGTAATCCCCTTGGAGCTTACCTTTTGCTTCTTGCGTGGTACGTAAACGATTTCTCCGAATCAAACCGGATTCCTATATCACTACTAGCTCGCCTCTCTCCCTTCTCCCTAATCTCCTATTTTTTCTTCCCTAATCTAAAATCTAAAATTGTTTTACTCCCTCACCAATTAAATATTCAGGACTTTTGGATTAGCCAATTTTAGATTTTGGATTTTGGATTGTGAAGAGATCTCTCAATTTTAGATTTTGGATTTTAGATTAGGAGTAACTCTAAGAGGATGTTTGAAAAGTTAGTATTTGAGCCAAAAAAGGCTCTCAGGCATAACCAGTAAATAAGCATTCACAGCAAGGTGGATATCCGTGAGTAAATTATACACTGGTAATCTGACAAAAGACACAGTGGCAATAGAACCGTGAATTCCCCCAGTCCAAAAAGGAGGGAGGAACAAAAGGGGTGAATACGCAGATGGGGTTAAATACAATTTAATACATCAGTTGATGGTGGCAACACCACCAGCTACACGATGGGTTGTAGGACAAACAACGGGAGAATAGTAAGTTAGACGTTAGCTAAGGTCCCCTATAGTTCTTGCTAGTTATTATGTGAATATGGATTGAGACAAGTTTTATTACTCAGGATATGATAAAAATTACTTACGGGTTATCAATAGCCTTACTCAGTACATCTGTGGTGGTTGTTCAGTCACAGAGGGCGGTAGCTTCTATTCCTGATCCTGTTAGGGAGATTGCCGAAAAAGTTACTGTTCGGATTGATGGTGCTGGGAAGGGTACAGGAATCATTATTGATCGTGCCGGAAATACTTATACGGTTCTCACTTGTTGGCATGTAGTAGGTAAACCAAATACTCATACCCTCAACCAAGGAACTTATATGCTGAGAACTGGAGATGGTAAAACCTACACAGTTGAGGGCAGTGCTGTAACAAAAGTGGCTGATATAGATTTAGCCGAGTTAAAGTTTACCAGTAATGAAAATTATACTCCTGTAGAGATAGGTAATTCTAGTAAATTAATTGCCGGAAGTACGGTTTATGCCTTTGGTTGGGCTGCACCTGATGAGGTAAGTAAGGAATGGCAATACCGTCCCGTGGAGACGACTGCAACAGTTGTCGCTAAACCAGTAGATGAGTATGCTTTGGTTCTAAATAACCCTATTAAACCAGGAATGAGTGGGGGTCCGATTTTAGATGAACAGGGTCGATTGATAGGTATAAATGGAGAAGCTAGAACTGATGTGAGAACTGATACAGAGGATTTTTTAGGAATTCCGATTGATACTTATAACAAGGTTGCATCCAGACAAAATAGTAATCAAAAACCAGCCCCAGAGGTTTCGGGTTCAACTGCAACAACAAAGGACGCTGAGGAATTTGTTCGGGAAGGTAATGATAAGTTCGATAAATCAGACTATCAAGGTGCGATCGCTTTATATAATCAAGCCATTCGCCTTAACCCCAATGATGCGAAATCCTACTACAAACGGGGACGTGCCCGTTATGATTTAGGAGATTATCAGGGGGCAATAGCTGATTTCACCCAAGTTATCAAGATTAACCCTAACTATGCTGATGCCTACTACAGCCGGGGAAGTGCCCGTTATCAGTTAGGAGATAAGCAGGGGGCAACAGATGATTACAACCAAGCTATCCAGATTAACCCTACTTTGCCCTAGCCTACTACAACAGGGGAAATGCCCTAACTCTTAACAGGGGACAGGGGGAGGTAAGAAAGGCGTAACCTCCTATCCCTAGGGCGAACGCCTCTTATTTTTGAACCGCTCACTGGGCAAGGATCTTCATCAAAAAAATTGGATTTTCGCTCCA
>Ga0209208_10003891_pt1 | contig 21343 bp, 11 predicted proteins | sample S1TSphfallax_3_FD_187694 | JGI IMG/M metagenome (GOLD analysis project Ga0209208, IMG submission 187694) | Host-associated microbial communities from peat moss isolated from Minnesota, USA - S1T2_Fd - Sphagnum fallax MG (SPAdes) (version 2) | ecosystem: Host-associated > Plants > Peat moss >...
TAGGTTCATTTGGATGTGAGAATTGATCACCTTATAATCATTGAGGGTATAATGAATCTTAATCCTGATACTTGGGGGTGAGGCGGATATATATATATATAACCCAAAATTCAAGATTGACCAACATTGGTTCAAATTGATAGATTGCATGATAATTAAAAAATATATAAAAAAATCTATAATAGATATTATGTTCCACAAAAAAAAATTTAAAAAAATAATAAATAAATATAGAATTGTTTAACTAGAACAAACCAAGTCTATCCAAAAAGCTTCTCCCCTCTTGAACTAAAGTTATTTTCCCAAAATAATTTTGTTATGTTCCATCAACATTTCTCTTCACTTAATCTTGTTCCAAATTATACAATATTGACAATTTGATTTCAATTAGTATTTCACTATCATTTACATATATACTTGCACATGAAATTGCAAGTTAGAAAAGTCAAATAGTAGTTTGAGGTAGAGTAGTTACAATTACTTGGCTGATGCCGAAAAAAGAAAAAAACTAACATTGATGAACTCAAAAACCCCACTCAACATGGAAAACTTTGTAAACATACCCAAGTCTCTCAAAGGTGTAAAAATGAAAATAAAATTTTGAGACACTTATGCCAATTATATAATATAATCCAAATTAAATATCCATATTAAATATCCATATTCATTTTAAGGAATATAGGCATCCTAATTTCAAAATAGTCTTGGGGATAACTGACTTTATCACACAAAAAGACAAAAGGTATGCAAAGGTATGAAGAACCCACATCTAAATGGATGATCGAATTTTTACAATAGATGTACATGATGCCACTAGTCAGTGCATGATCATTACTACTTACATGAAATGAAAGCAATTCTTTTGAACAAAATGTACAAATGGCATACTAAAATATTAATGACAAACATGCAAAACCATGTGCCATGCACATGGTGGCCTTAACATGAAACAATTTTTTTTGAATTGTGTTTAATTTTATTGAAATCAATTGTTACTGAAATTTTCATAGTTGAACCCCCAATCATGACTGAGTTTGAAATTCGCATACGATTTGGTGGGTGATCAAGCCATGGACTTGAATTGTGCTAATTTGTGTTATTAACCTGAGATCATTAGTTTAACCATATCAATTGTTCACTTCCCACCAACCCAACTCACACACCTTACCTAAACATGGCTTCTTGTATTTTTCCCTTAGAAAATAAAAATCATGGAAAGAGATGACATTATCATGAAGTCACAAATGGTGATCCCACATGCATTACATGTCATTGGTAACAATGGATCATACATGAAGGAAACGGTTGATTTGGATGAATGAAGGTTCAATATTGTTTCATAAGGGGTAATGTAAGTTAGATGCATGGTCAGCATCCAAGATTCTAAACTTTTTTTTTAAACAAGCTAAAATCATTATTAGTAGGAATTAAAATGCGCCTAAAGTGGGGGCATCAAGCAAAAATTGCTCCCATATTATACTTGTGTTAATTATAAATCACACTTTCAACATAGGGCATTAAGAATGAATCATCATCCAAGCCCAAGGTACCCATCATTAGAGATCATGGAGGAATTCAAAATTGGTTTAATAATTTCAAGATGGGAAGGAAACAAAGAATGATATTTTTTTTGTGAAATTTTGCAAATTTGTTTTTGCATGTACAGTAAACTTCCTTTATAATAACGCCCTTGGTGATCACTTTTGTTTTTTTGTGACACTAACGAATTGTGATTTAAATGTGTATAGTCACATTTCATATAAACTTTTACAAGATTGTGATTATAGGCAAAAACAAACTTTAGAAAATAACCTTTTTATGCAAGAGTAAAGGTGCCAATTGTTTAATTTTTTTACATGGGTTATCCAAAGCTTTATTATGCATTATTAGATTTGAAGAAGGTTAGTGATTTTTGCAGGTTTTAATGTGACAATTTTCATTGAGTTTGAGCCTTTCAACTATTAGCTTATGTATCATCTCAACTAGATTTTTCTAATTAAGATTTTTTGTTTTCTTAGTAAGTTTGCAGATTTTTTGCTTGTTTGCATTAAAAAATATTACTTTTTCTTTTCTTCAACTGAATTCATTGTTGTTAGTTTGCACAATTTGAACACAAAATAACATTAACATTGTCAAAGAGAACTACAATTTACAAAACCCTAATATTTGTCCTAGAATTTTCCCATTATGGTCACATTTACAAAAAAAGGTTTTGCAAATATTTTATGCTACTAATAAGTGTGATAGTGATTATAAAAAATAATGTTTCTTACTAAAACAAATGATTACCAAAAAATGTGACACAAACAAGAATGAGATTAAAATGGACATGATTATAAGGGAGGTTTACTATAGGTGTTGGACAAACTTAAGGGACAAAATGTACACATCACCTTCAATGATGATACCTTCAAACTTTTAAGACATTCAATAGATTAAGTGACATTGAATGAGTTTGGTGAAAGCTCAAATAAAAAAGCTTGTTCATGCAAGGTAGGTGGAGCTTTCTAAAGGGTAACATGCATTAACCATTGTTTTGCATGACCCAAAAAAAAACATCCGTAGCAATTGGACTACACTTTGAAAATGTGGAGTTTTAACCAATATGCTTTACCATTGATAGACAAAAATGATAATTCTATTGGCCAAGCAAAGGTGTTTCACACTTTGAATTTATGATCTAAATATCACTAGTTGCCATTTTGTGAAGGTGACGAAGTTCAAATTACATTTTGAGGTCTTGATAAGAATTCGTAGGATTACTTGTATTAGTGTGACTTCCTACATTTTGGGAGTCAATTTTTTGTAGGTCCTTCCTCCAAGTTCACAAATTCATAATGGAGTTCCTCACATGTCCTCCTTGCAAGTCCACAACTTCATAATGAAGGTTTTGAGCTTTCATGTCAAACAAATTTCTTTGTTGCCCACCCCCTTCCACCCAAAGATGCTTTTTTTTTTTTTACCAAGAATAAGTTTCTACCAAAAATTGTTTTAAATATCTATGTTTTAAGGAATGTAGTTTGTTTGTTCCATTTTGTTTTGCCATGTTGAGATCTCCTTAACCATGGCACCTTTTGCACTACATTATTGGTACCATTGGAAAACCCTCAATGAGGAGGGTTGCATCGAGATGATTTTTTAGCTCAAAAACCTAAGCGCAGGATATAGTGAATTCTATATGATATGATTTCTAATGGAAATTGGATTGTTTTCCCTTTCAATATTTGATTCAATAATATGATATGTATTCAATGACACATGTTGCATTAAGTCATTTTGCTTTATTGAATCAATGAATTTCCCGAACAAAAAACAATGTGTGATTTACTTACCAAGAATATTGTGTTTGTATCAAGTTCCTTGTCACTATCTCTGAAGGAGTGTTAGAATTTCTCCCTAATAGTTCTCATGAGGTTTTCTGGTGTTATTTGACAATCTACTGAAATCTGGTTGGTGGAGGTATGAGAAAGAAGTGAAAGTCTCTTTGTTGGTGCTCTTTCTAGGGCTTTTTCCTTGGGTTTGTTTGCTTCCTAGGTGATATCTTATGTGGAGCTGAGTTAAGTGTGCAATTGTTGTTGCAGGACTTATGGGAATGGAAAGGAGGAGGATAGCACACTCTGTGTTGTTCCTGATTTTGAGTCTGCCTGGATGAAGTTGTTGCACCATATGTCATTTGTTGATTGTCCTGTAAGTGACCCAAGAGTTGCTTCAGTTTCATGTATATATACACCCCCCTGTCTTGCCCTCTTCATTTGCTGCACTTATGCTGTGCATCAAGAGGAATCAGTACATATATCAGTTGTCACTTCCAAAACTTTTTTTTGTCCCTTTAGGATAAGAGATGGTGTCTTGTTGGATTTGCCGGGTTCTTACCATTACATTTGCTTCAAGGGTCACAATATTCTCATGGCCACCATGCTTAATGGAGCTGCTACTATGGATGGAGCATTGCTGCTGATTGCAAGCACTGAGAGCTGCCCCCAACCTCAAACATCTGAACATCTTCAGCTATTGACAACATGAAACTGAAGCACATCATCATTTTGCAAAATAAGATTGAGCTTATTCAAGAAAGTGTGGCTATCAATCAGCATGAATCAATCCAAAAGTTCATTCAGGTACAGGAACTTGAATCCTGTTTTTATGACTGGGTTGCTGTTGGAGATGAGTCTGTGTTTTGTAATGTGCAACGATCTTTTTGGGTTGTGTGGGGATGAGGACAAAGATGCAGACAAAGTGTATTCACATGAATATTGTGGCTTTATCTACTGTGGTTGTGGCAGGGTACGATTGCAGATGGAGCTCTTGTAGTGCCAATTTCAGGACAGCTCAAGTACAATGTTGATGTGGTCTGTGAGTACATTGTGAATAAGATCCCTATTCCAAGATGATTGTCATTTGCTCCTTCAATGTTAACAGGCCTGGTGCTGAAGTGGAAGAAAGCAAGGGAGGTGTTGCAGGTGGCAGTATTTTGAGGGTATCTGTTCTTCCTGAAGCTGATTCTGTTACTGCAGTGTCTGCCCACTATAAACTCTCTGTATCCTTTTGTAACTCATGGCCGTATCATTCAATTGTGGGATGTGTTCAGGGAGTATTGAAAGTTGGGCAGAAAATTGAGGTGCAACCTGGAATTACAACCAAGGATGAGAGTGGTGGCATCAAGTGCACACATATCTGCAGAGCAGAATGAACTGCAGTTTTCTGTGCCTGGTAGTCTGTTTGGAGTGGGAACAACAATTGACCCTACACTTAAATGAGCTGATTGATTGGTTGGTCAGGTTCTTGGGGAGGTTGGAGAGCTCCCAGATGTATTTGTGGAGCTTGAGGTTATTCCACACCCCAGAACCCAAAACCTGTCTCCTTTTTATCTGCCCATGAGTTTGTATGGCCACATCTCAAATAATGGTTCATATGCCAAGTTGTCAAGCTTCTTTGAAATCAGTGATCTCAACTCTTGAGGTGAAAGATGTAAAAGGTAGACCAGAGAAATCATCCTAAGTGCTGGAAGGTGATGTTAAAATGGAATGTGTTTGGAACTCTGCAGGTGAACTTCTTATTGCTTCACCTGTTGCTGGGAGTGTGAACCAAAGGCACAGAAAAGCAAGACAAGGTGTCAAAGCTAAAAAAGATTGAGGTACTGATCATCAACATTGGGTCAATGTGAACAGGGGATTGTGTGATTGCAGTCAAGAACGATCTTGCCAAACTGCACCTGACCATTCTAGTCTGTACCAGCAAGGGCGAGAAAGTGGCACCCAGCAGATGAGTTGAAAAGCATTGGTGATTGATAGGATGGAGTGAAATCCAAGCCGGTGTGATCATCAACATCCCACAAGCAGTGTAAAAATTGGTGTGTCTTGTCTGACAGAAGTACATCCAACAAAACAGACAAACAAGTCTTTCTGACCAAGAGAGCAGTCAAGACCAGAAACAGAAGGCAGTTTAAAGAGACATAGTAACAATGTGGATTGGAAGGGAGTTGCTGGGAACAATTTTTGTAAGGTGGAGAATAAGATCAGGCATCAGCATTCATTTTAAGTTTGCAGTTGAACTTGTAGAGGAGGCTTGCTGCTCCAAAGCAATTGTCGGGTGTTGCTGACCATTTTTAGACTTGAGTGGCTCCTGTTTTACATCTCAATCAGTGTATCTTACTGATTTGTTTTGTGTGTTGGGAATGTTGTGACTCTGTTCCTCAACTGTGGTATACTTCAGATGAGAAGCGTCTTCACGGAGGATACAGTCAAAACTTGGGATCTGAAATATTGCTCCTACATGCTTGCACTCTTTGTTGCAGGTTGGTCAATACCATACATGTTCCTGTTGAAGTTCTCTGAACATGCGTGTGACTGGTGTTGTTAAAACTGCTCCTTAATTTAATTTTGGCTTTGTTTTTTGTTTTCTCGGTTGTCACCTCTATGATTTTTTTGCAGGTTGATGGAGATCATAAGTGTGGTGAAGTTCTTAACACTTAATGACAATATCTTTGTTAGTGAGAAATGTTGTCAGTGTATGTGGGAGACTTATCAGTGCCTGTTACTCTGCTCTCCATTGCCAATAATGTTTCATATTTCTGCCACCCATGATGAGAATAGCCTTTGCCTAGGGCTTACTTTCTCTCTACCATTTGAATCCAAGACTTTGTACAAAATGACCCAACCTTAAATTTCTGTTATCCCTAATTCTCAATCAAGGAATACCCCTCTCAAAAGTTGGTGTTTTCATGCAATAGGAGGAAAAAGTGTTTTGAAAAGCATGATTTTCAGGTGTATTTTATTTGCAGCTCCATTAACACAAGGAGAAAATGTGAGTTGCAATGCACCATACAACGCACAAAACACTTTCAAGTTTTCTCAACATGACTACTTTGCTTTGCTGCACATTAGAAGTAAGATGGGATCCTTTTGGCAAGTCTAGGATGCCACTAACAAATTTGGGGTTGCTCTAATATGATCATCATCACAAAAAGACATCAAACTTGCACAACATTCAAACTCTCTATAAGATTCAAAATCGGTGAAGTTCATATTAATCACATCAATTTTAAAAGATGTTTGAAGAAACTTGGAAGAAGTTTGTCATTCTTGCAAAGTGTTAGGTTACCTTTTTAGGATTGCCTTTGAAAGCTTCAAAACTCTCCAAAGCAATGAATATCTCTATGAATCTTTTGAAATAGGTTAGTGAACATATACCTTCTTCACTTGTACTCTCACCATAGAAATTGATCACTCCAACTTTTTGGAATTTGCCAATCTTTTTCAAATTTAAAGAGGATTGATTGGTAATAAGTTCTTTGACTTTCTAAAATAGCATTCACCTCCTATAACATTCAAATATATATGTCATTTTTTTTTTTGGTAAAATAAGCAAAATGAAAATTTCAAACAAGAACATGGAAACTTTCAAGAAAATTCAATATTAATGACATCCCCATACTTGTTAGAAAAAAAATACAAGATTGTCAAACAAATGCAAAAGAGGGAATCCAAGATCTTTCCAATTAAAGAATTTCCAAATCACATTTAGGACCCTCCATCACTAATCTAAGAAAGTTAATTAAATGAAAACCAAGGGTGGTTTATTGTATCATGAAAAAATATTATATGTTCTTAACAAATCAGTTTGATTTCAAGTTTTTAAAGGTAAGCATGACACATTAACTATTAGTCAATTGATTTAATATGTTTATAATGTTAGTTTCTCAACTTATTGATGGAAATAGTTGTGAAAGTAGGTGAAGGAGTTTGTTCAATATTGTGACTTTTGTGCAAAAGCCAATAACCTTTGTCATTGTTCACATATATTTTTTCTAACCATTGTCAATCTTTGATTCATGTTAAATATTCATTAGGTGACATTAATTCTATGTAATTTGTTGTTTATTATTGGAACTATATTAGTGGTGAATAGGGTTTAAGGTGAAAGGCCTACCCCAATGTGTTACAACCTTCATGATTAATGATGAATTGAAGTGTTATCATCCTTTGCACTTTCTTGTCCTAATTGGACATGCACAACTACACTAATTATTATTATGTGAAAACATCATTGCTTTTCTTGGCAAACCATGTTAAACATCCATGTCCATGGTGCATAGAATATCATCATTTTCCTTTTGAGGCAAGTCTTTTAAGATGATGAAAAAATATTGTCCTAAATAGTTTTTTGCAACTTTTTAGTTGGAAAATGCTATAGATAACAATTTCATTTATATAAAAAAGAAATTGCATGGAAATGTTTAAAAACATAATAAGCAAATCACATTTTGAAAAGGTGGAATAAACGTGACTAGTTTTGCATTGTTGTGCAAGGGTAGTTCGTCCAAAATAACACACTTCTTTTCCACCACATGAAAATATTATGTCACATAGACCATTTTTTCCAAAACAAACATGCCATGGATAGATAACAATTGAATGCATCTTTTGGTATGTGTATTGGCCCCAATAAATCACCTACACCCCATTAGGATGTTTGGAAGTTGATTGGTAAAAAACATATATTTCACTTTATGGATTACCTTCTTTTTTTGTTTATGACATTGTGTCATGCTTCTATGTGATCAAAATATTTTTTATTGGTGCCTTATCAAATTTTCAAATGAAAACTCTTAAGGGTATTATAGAGAAAAGGGCATAAAGTCAAAATTTAAATAACTATCCAAAATTTTCAAGTCTTTGGATATTCATTCAGCACCAAAAACATAATTGTTTTTGTTCCACCTTAAAGGATTCTCAACCCTTGAAAATCTTGGATTTTCTACATTGGATTTTTGTGAATGCCCCCATACTCCACCTCCAAGATTTGGAAAAAATGTTCCAATGGGTCAAATTGTGGTGGATCACCAATGGCCACAATGGCATTCAATGTTGCATGGAAACTCATGAAATAAAAGATGTGAGATCTAATGGATCTAAACGTGTGACAACACTTTCGAACCATTGGTGAATGTTTTCATATGCATGATTTTATTAAGTTTTAAGGTGTTGGGTGCCAATATTATAACACATGATAATAAATTCAATTTTTGAATCTCATAAACTTTGTCATTGATTTTACACCTTCCAATCCATTTGATTCCATTTTGGTGATAATACATGGATTGATGAATTTGAATCAATTTATTATATAAATCAAATAATAATAATAATAATAATAATAATAAGGATTAAATGATCTGTTGATCATGTCTTTTTGGTATCACATGGCATTATTCAAAACCATGTACCCTAATTTGAATCCATGATTTTGAAGAATTTTGAATCACTTAATGTGAAATTGAAATTAGCTTAAACCTTCCACTCAGAGACAAATTGGATAAATCAAAATCAAAAGACCAACATTAATTCAAAATATTTTAAACATATTTGTTGTGTAAAATCATTAAGTTTGACATGTGAATACAAGAACCTTTACAATTTTGAATATTTAGCAAAAATGTATATGAAAGATTCAAATTTGAACTTGTTTCCCATTTTCAACCAAAAAAAAAAAAAAAAAATTGAAAGTAAAAAGTTTGTTCCTATTCATAATTTAAAAAATAATAACACCTTTAAAAAATAGGATATTATTGATTTGGTCCATCCAGTATCGTTAACACATGAACGTTGTGACATTTCAACTCAATTTTTTATGTTCAATGAATATTTATTTTATGTTTTCAATTGAATCTTATCAATAATGCAAGGATAAATTTTAGAATCAATATCAAACAAAAGTACAAAGTTTTTAAAAAATTCAATATCAAGATCTCATTTAAGAAAATTCAATAATATGTATTAGTGTGGTTATAATGTAAGTATAAATGAATCAAATTCATATGTGTATTATATATTTGACAAATAATGGTTGAAATTTTTCCATAATTTAATGAATTTCATCCATCATTGGTCACATTCATCCATGATGGATATTGAAAATTTCTTTATGGAGGTTATTTGGCTTAATGGAAAATTATGAAAGGTTTCATGGAAACTTCCATGATATAATCCTTCAAAATATTTCTAATTTAACTTTTAGTTTCATTAATATGATTATAAATATTGATATTGCATTAAAACCTTTTTCAAATTGTTTCATGTTTTTTTTTTCATGTAATGAATAAAATTTCATGGTAGCATGTGTTTGCATATGTCATGCCCTCCTCATGTATTGTGAATGGATGTGATTATTTTCAAAACTTTCATGTTGTAATAAATTATAAGCCTTTTGCAATAATTATGAATTTCACTCCTTCGATATTTTTATGCCCATGATAGGCGAAATATAGTTCCAAAACATATTACATTTATAACTAATAATGGGTCAATTACTTTATATATATATAATGGGTCAACTAGCTTCAAGTTGAATATTTCAAGATTTCAACAATTAAGTATAAATATCCAATCTCTCTTTCATGTTTTGAACTTACTACTATAATTAAGTGAAATGCATTGATTTTAACCCTCCCATCTTTCTAGGTATTGATCAAACATTGTGACTTTGTGGAGTCAAATTAGTTAAGGACCTAAAGCTCGACCCTAAGGACTAGAGTTGGAAAAAACAAGGAATTATGAAATCAATGGGAATTTTCAACTTCATTACAAAAAGAGGATATAGAATAGGTAGGCAACAATGAATGGTTAGCTTGAAAGTTGTTGCACAACAAACAATTCAACTCAATACACTAACCAAAGAACATGATTGTACCTTAACTTTTGGTACCAATGGTTCCCAAGGAATGTTTTTGTCACATTGTTGTTGATATTGGCTATTGGGCTCCCAATGGGAGTTGGAGAATGAAGGTATGCCTTCTAAAGGAATGCCAACTAGGAGAGTTGGAAGATTTTAAACACCTATTTATGAAATGTTCCAAAGTGATTAAAGTTTGCAAGGCTTTTTAAAGTATACAATAGTACTACCACCAAGCTTCCTCACCTAGGAGAAGTTCATTCGTGAAAACTAAGTCTTCCTAATAATACCAACATTCTCAAACAAACGTTCCAATAATTAAAACTAACCTTTTTACTTAACCCAAGAACCTTTTTGGGAACTTTTGAAAACACAATGCCTTTTGCACATTTGGTGTTAAATATGCAACTATGACCTTGGGAGGATTCCACATTGAACTTGTTTTATTGTTGAGTTGGCAATTGACCAACTTCGACCTTTTTACCATTATAAAAACCTACGTGGAAGGTCCAATACATACCTCACCTAGAAGAAATTCATTGGTGTACAACAAGGTTTAGAAAAGGAAACTTCAACATTTTAAATAATCAACAATACTTTGAAGTCATGCACAAAAAACCAAAAACACTTTAGGAACAAAACAAAGCCATGGGCAACACCCTATACACTACTAGAGTTCACAATTTATTTGACAAGGAAAACCAATAAAAAACTAACCCAATTTGAACAGTCACCAAAAAGGTCATCTAATCATTTTGGAAACATCATTTTGCACATATCCAACATGACCAAGACGATGATGTTTTTGATTGGTCATTTTGACTAGTGACTATTTGACAAATTGAATAGTTTCATTAATTTAAATTGAGTAATAATAATAATAATAATTTTAAAAATTGTATGTAAAAAGTTTAATAATAATAATAATTCATAATAGTTATAAAAATTAACTTTATTTATTTATTTTAATTTATTTCTAATACTTCAATATAATGTAAATTCAAGTATAGAGAAATCTTGTGTTTCAATATTTCAGTAATATTACACTATATTTAAAAAGTTACAAAAAGATATTTTCATTCAATATATTTAAATATTTTTGTAATTTTATAATTTCAGATTTTATTATAATTTCAAAATTGTTAAACCTAAATATATTTTCAAGTATACAATTTAAATAATAATATAGATATGTAAATATTGTTAATTGCAGAAAATTAACACAAATAAATATTTTAAAGAATATTTTAATTGAAAAATTTCGCAAATTTCTTATATTTAATTAATTTCAAGAAAATATTGTAACTAAATAATTTCATGATTTTACCTTATGTAAGTAACAAAATAATTCTTACATCTTAATGTAATTAGATTTCTTTAATTGGTGTAATTAAATAATTAAAAAATAATGGGGTATTAAATAATTATAACTACATAATTTCAATAATAATAATAAAACGAAATAATTACATATATTTACTATCAATGAATTACAAAACATTGTGGTGATTAGATTATTTCAGAAGATAATCAAATAATTATAGTAAATTTTTGTGATTAATTAAGTTTCAAGAACTCAAATTTTTATCAAATAATAAAACTAAAAATTTCAAAAAAAATTGATTTAATAACTATAAAACATTATTATAAAATATTATAAAGAATAAAATTTGTAAATATTTTAATTAAGTACATTAAAAATTATTGTCACTAATATTTTCAAAAAATGTCAATTAATAAATAACCATGATCATTGTACTTAATTCAAATCATCAATTCAAATCGTAAAAACTTTAACATCACATCAATTGAAGATTTTGAAAAATGATATTCATAACATTTGTTGAAATAAAAAATTTAAACAACAAATTGATTAAATAAAATTGGTTTAATAATGTAATATGTCATATTGTTACTAATTGACATATTAAAAGGTTATAATGAATAATGTAACAAATGAAAAATTTAAAATATTAACTAATATTTTATTACAAAAGAATTCAAGATTGAAAATTTAATAATATCAAAAAAATATTAAAGATAGTATGTTTTAGTATATACCAAAATAAACATTTAAAATGTTTGTTCAAACCATATATGGTATTAAAACCAAAATTATGAAACACACATTATTAACATTGTATATGTTTAACTAACCCAACACAAAATTTAGGGCACCTAGTTATTATAAATAATATATATATATATTTTATGAGGCTAAGTGCAATTTTGACCAACAAGACCCCTAGGGTACTTACATAATATAGGTACCCCTTGTCACTTGTGATTAAGCCCAAATGCCATTTTGACCAACAAAACCCATAGGGTACCTAAGTAGTATAGGTATACCCCTTGTCACTTTTGACTGGGATATTCATTTTAAAGTACATTTCGACTAACTGTTCAATTTAACACCTACTTGAATAGGTCATCTTGGTCAAATCGCTTACTAAAAAATTACACGTCATTTAACATTTGAAATTCTGATAAAAATGGATATGTTTTGGATTAAAAATGATCATGTAGTCAAGTTGTATGGTTTGATAAACCGTGAATTCTAGTAGTGTATAGCAAACTTGCATGCTTACCATGGCAACAAAGGTAGTGCTGTAATTTGGTGGGCTAGTAGAAGCCACACAATAATTGGATAATTTTTAGCCATGTTAACATTTTTCTTCCCATCACCATGAATAACAATCACAACTTGTTCATCATCATTCACTATATTTACAACACACACACCACCCAAACCAACGTACAACAAACCAAACTTGTTGGGACCTTCAAAGGCTTCACAACCATAAGCACTTGGTCATTGGCACCTTTAACACTAAAAAACTTCTTCAAGCCAAAAAAACCCTAGCACAACAAACACACCTTCAACTCCACACATTTACATAGCAAGTGGTAGGAGGAATGTGTTCAACAACATAACCTCCCTTATGCACCTTCTTACTAGCCATCTTCTCCATCACTCAACACAACCAAATTGAAGCACGGAAGGAATTGGCCTTGCCATGTTTCATTAACCACAAGAAAACATTTGTTTCTTTCCAAGCTCCTTTGACTTTATTTCAATCCATATTAAACATATTACTTAATGTACCACCCCTTGTAAACCAAACCCCTTGGCATGTTATAGTTGATAGAAATGAATTGTCAATGTTGCAATGCTCCAAGAGGTTTCCCCTCTCAACACAACACTAAATAAATTCAATTGGGAGTTACAACCTAGTTGATGGACAACCCCTTTGTTTCCATTGATCCCGCTACAAAGGTACCCATTTCCAAACATGATCTTATGACTTGGTTTTCTAAAACACTTAGTTGTCCTTGCCCCCAATTCAAACAATGTCTTTATGTACACCTTTAGTTAGTTTTTGCCAGTTTGTTCCATTGTACCAAAATTACCCTTTGAGGGATTTTTTGACCCCACCTCTTGAAAATTAATTAACACAAACAATAATCACATGTATAATAATACAATTGAGTTTAGTTTTTTTTTAAATGTCAATAATCATGAAACTTTGAAAAAATGTCATGTGATATCATGTTGATGCCTACAACTATTGTTGTCCACAAACATAAACCAAATGACAACAAAGTGTCTTAAATGGTGCATCGCATCCAAAGATTAAAAATCAAAAAATTCCATCCAAATTATGGATGAAATGGCTTCTAGATGGATGAAATTTTGAAAATTTTATTTTCAAAAAACCACTAAACATTTTTAAAACTTAAAAATTAAAAAAATGTGGCAAGTTTAGATTGGGCCTGACCTTGATTTAATCCCAAACCTAAAGGTTCAAAAAGTTAAAATAAGAACTTAAAATAAAAAAGAAGTTTTGATTGGACCTTTAACTTCCTTAATTAAAAGCTACCCAAAGCTTCACAAACCAAGTTCAAATGTTGAACTTGGTAGGTTTGATTTAAGTTCAAGTGAATTGAAAAAAAAAAACCAACAATAGTAAGGTCTAAGTTCAATGATTATCAATTTTTCTTTTGCCAATGACCATTCCCCTTCTTATCTCATTGTAGTTAAATGTTGTTGTTTTTGTTGGTAGTATGTGTGACAATTTTGTGAAGATGATTAATGAGGGTGAAAGCCTGCTATAGTAGACAATTTTCGATCTTTGTGACCAAAAAAAAGAAGTAGTTATAAAACAATGGTTTTAAATTTTATTACAATGATGTTGATTAATCACATATCTAATATGCGTTCAAATAGATTTTTTTTAAAAAAAATGTATTTAAAAAAACGTTTTTTGGATGTCCAAACTTGTACAAGTAGGTGAAAATAGATGAATTATTGAATATTCTTCATTTTCAACACAATGTAACTATAAAACGTATTTGTAAGTTTTTAATGTTTAAATATTATAGTAAAGTACATCAAACTTCTAGTAAAAAAATAAGTTTAAATTCAATTTCACCAATCATTTTCAAACATACTTGTTATTTATTTTTATTATGTGAAGGCTTTTTCAAAATTTGTAATCACCTCATTATAAACTCTAAGAAAAACACCATGCTTTTATTATGTAATTTTAAATTATTTTCAATCTACTTTCTTGTACTTGTGTCAAAAGTTGGACCATTTTTTGAACTACCTCATAGATAATAATTTTAAAAATATTTTACTATGCTTTCACCCATGAAAAGGATGACAAGGGCGATTTGAAAAGGATCGTCTACATGTTGACAATCATTAGGAAAAATTTAGTTTTTATAATGTTAATTGGATTGCAACTATTGCAACTATTGTCACCTCTTCATCCTATTCATCTTAGGCACACCTAACAATAACAACAAGAAAGAGAAGAGAAAGAGGGACCAAGTGTGGTAGTGGCAAGGCCCTCCTTGCTTCTTTCTTTTTTTAAAAGTTCAAAACTCTCCAAACTCACCAAAACTTGCACACAACTTACATTCCAAAAACAAAACACGTTAAAATTTGTGGTGTCTAAAATCAATTTTTTTCACAAACTTTCAAAGGGTTTTATCCTCAAACACTAAATAAGTTGAACCTTATTCACATTGAACGATATTCCTTGATGTAAGTGTTATCCAAATGAATCTCCTACTAACCACAACCTATTACACTAACCCAAATGTGATTTAACTAAACATATAATTGTAAACTCTTGACAAAAAGTTGAGGAATTGATTTTGGTAAAACTTACACCTAAAGACCTTAACCATACAAAAACTTGGGGAAGTTTTTTTTCTCTTTTGTAATTTAAGGGTTTTTTTTGGTTTCATGATATTGGGGGAAACCGAAAAAAATAAATGGAAGCACATTTAACAAACAAAATGCATGCTCTCAAAGATCCTTCATATTTTCTATGAATATTTTAGGAAGGATATTCATAGCTATAAGGTGCCCTCCAAATACACTAAGAAACTTCTTCAAGTACGTTGTGCATTCATAAAGTGTCAGTCTGACTCTAGTGTGTTTGAACTAGTGTTTGACCTAGGTTCTAGGATTTAGGCTGGTTAAGTTTATAGGTCTTGTTTTAGAGTCCTTGAATACACGAGGTTCCAAGAGCTTCATTGGAGTGTCACCATTGGGACAAAAATCGAAAAATGGGCCTCTTTTCAAAATTGAATTACAATTTAAAACTTGAACTAAAGTTTCACACCCTTTTTAAAAAAAAAGGTTAAAGGTTTTCTAGATAGATAAGTATAGCTTTAAAAAAGAAAAATATAACCTTAACTAATATGTTTTTGATAATTTATACATAATTAATATTACATAATCTTTATCTTGAACTCTGTGTATTATGAACTAATTAATATTACAATTTTAAAAAAAATTGTTTAGTTATGTATAATAGAGATAGAACTGAACCTAATCTTAAACTCAACCAACTTTAAATTCTTTTGTGAAAATGATCAGAATTGAAAGTTTTAAAAATCCAAGGAACAGATCTCAAGATTGAGCTAAAATCTTCCAAAATAATAATAATAATAATAATAAAATGAAGAAAAAAAAGTAAAAAATCAGTTTTGAGCCCTCAATGTACTCACACTTGGGCCTATAGCACAAGCTAACCCTAGTCTTCAGCAAAGGGAGGTACTTTCAAATACAAAGGGTAATTTTTTTTAATTAATTAAAAATTAGAAATAATTAAAAATAATTTTATTTTATTTTTAAAACAAAAAAACCTTGCAATAATGCTTGCCATATGTAGTCTCTACCTAAATGGCTCCCTTCCCTTGCACTACTACTACATGTCTGATATTATTATCAAGGGGAAATTATGATCAAATTTGAAAAAAATTCAAATGTTCTGAGGAGAAACCAAAAAAAAAAAACTTTAAAAACATACATTTTGTAGAATATAAACTTTCAAAAAAATAACACTTTGAAAACGTATTAACTCTAAAACATAACTTTGAAAAATTTATGTTTAAGAACATAACTTTTGAAGAATATTATAATTTTTTAAAACATAAATTTGAAAAACATTATAACCCTTCTAAAAACGTATTTTACCTTGAAAAATATACGTTTAGAACATAACTTTTGAAGAATATTATAATTTTTTAAAACATAAATTTGAAAAAAAAATTATAACCCTTCTAAAAACGTATTTTACCTTGAAAAATATACGTTTAGAACATAACTTTGAAGAATATTATAATTTTAAAACATAAATTTGAAAAACATTATAACCCTTCTAAAACGTATTTTACCTTGAAAAAATATACGTTTAGAACATAACTTTTGAAGAATATTATAATTTTAAAACATAAATTTGAAAAACATTATAACCCTTCTAAAAACGTATTTTACTTTGAAAAATGTACCTTTAGAACATAACTTTGGAGAGTATTATAATTTTAAAACATAAATTTGAAAAACATTATAACCCTTCTAAAAACGTATTTTACTTTGAAAAATGTACGTTTAGAACACAACTTTGAAGAGTAATATAGTTTTAAAACATAAATTTGAAATTTTTTAACTCTTCAAAACATAACTTTGAAAAATATAACTTTAGAACATAACGTTGGAAGTTTTATAAACTTTTAAAAAGGTAAAAAATTTAGAAACAATAACTTTTAAAAACATGACTTTGAAATTTTTTTAAAAAAAAATCTTAAAACATGAACACTTTGCAAAATTTTAAAAAAAAATTTAAACACCTGAACTTTGAAATATAATATAATTTTAAAACATGAACTTTTGAAAGAAAATTACAACTTTAAAAAAAAAAAGGAAAAAAGAAAAAAGGTAGGTTGGTAGGTAGGTATAGCTTTTGAATGCCATTCAAAGACGCCATTTGGGGAGCCGCTATTTATTTTCTTAATTATTTACTACATACTAGAGCTGCCGCCAGATTTAGCAGCCAAAAACGTGTTTTAAATAAATACCGGCGGCGCAGATTTCGCCGCCTGCCACCTTTCTTCCCCCAGATTAGCGGCACTAGGATAGACGCGCGCTGCGCTACCGCTCCGCAACTAAAGACGTGCAGGAGGGAAGAATTTTGCGTTGAGCTGTGAATTTTTGTGGTGTAAGGTTTTAGAAATTGCAGTTTCAAGAGCAGATTCTTGTTTTGTTTTGTTGTGTTGTATTGGGTTGTAGTTCTTCTGTTGTTGCTTTTCAGTTTTTTCTAGAATCTAAAGTGGTATAGAATATGGTGCAAGGTTTTAGAATTTGCAGTTTCAAGAGCAGATTCTTGTTTTGTTTTGTTTTGTTGTGTTGTGTTGTGGTTAATCTTCTGGTGTTTGCTAACTAGTCTTTTCTAGAATTTAAAGTGGTGTAGAATATGGTGTAAGGTTTTAGAATTTGTAGTTTCAAGAGCAGATTCTTGTTTTGTTTTGATGTGTTGTGTTGCTGTTGCTTCTGGTGTTGCTTATTAGTTTTTGATCTGGAATCTCCAGTGGTATGGAAATTTGATCTTTAGTAATCTCGACGAGGAGTTTGTGGGTGGGTTTGTTGATTGGAAGGAATTGCTGCAGCAGTAGCAGCAGCTATGCCCGAAGTCGCGAAGGTGAAATCGATGACTGGTGGTAGTAGTAGTAATCTTCGATCTCACGCTCCCGTAAAAATCCAGACTAGTAGTAGCGGCGCTGCTTGTATGAACAATATTCTAGATGTCGAGAGTTGTTGCAATTCACGGCAGTCAATGGCGATTCATCATCTAGTGGGACGGGCTTTTGGGAACAGCTTCCGTCATCTGCTACTCTGTTCTGGGCCAGGCTGCTTCAACCAGGTGACAGACGATGAGGAGGAGGAAGACGACGACCGTTTTATTTCGCACCCAGATCCTTTTGAAGAGACTTTGAAAGAGAAGGAAGTGAGAGGACAAGATTGGAGATTGAGGCTCGAATTGCAGGTCCGATTCTGATTCGTACTACATATCTCCTGCAGCCAGCTACTTCCTTTCGGCATTACAACAATCTTCTTGCTTCTAAAATGAATGTTTTTGAGAAATCGCAGGCAGACACTACTAAGATATGGTTCCATTTCTGAAGCTTGTTGGCTTTATCTTGCTTCATCTGCAGTTTGCAATCAGGGTGCGTGTGTTGTGTTACGATCCAAATGCTGCACAGGAATCCAAATCTAAAAGTTCTATCGATGTAGTTTACCCGAAAACCAAAACAGAGAGAAAAGATCTCGTCACACTTCTGTTATTCGGGGTAGCAAGCAGATTCTGACATTGCCGGTCTTAGTCTGCAATTTTTTTCAGGCTGTTTTATGCCATCTTGAAGTCAGGTGGCAGCTTTTCAGCGAAGCTCTTGCAAAATTCGGGGACCTGGAGGCCATGCTTGCAGTTTGCACGGGTAAAGTGGTTTTCCTCCAGCCGATCACAGCTTTGTGCCTCTCTTAGCTTTCTAATCGACTGACGTATTAGTCACATGCATGATGAAATCTATAGAGAGAGCTGAAGAAATCACAACAAAAAAAAACCATGTGTGTGGAACTGAAGTAGTTCCAGTCATTTCACATTTGGCTGGGTGCTGGATTGAATGGATCAGAGTTTCCATGTCTATTTGAGCTTCAATCGAACTGAATACTCCAGCCTTCATTTTATATCCTGATGTGCTTGGAACTGGTATTGATTTTTATTGCAGATCAAGTAAGGTGGCGGCGATGTGGCAAGATGGGTCCCTGCAAAGATGCACATCTTTCAGATGACTTACAATCTCTCATTTCCAGAAAACTCTCAATGGCTGTGAGGACTGAGAGAATCACCCATCTGCTTCCATCAGGGGACCTAGGGTCCTCTCTTGACAGAGAAGGGAATTGGGGACCTGAGCATGAGATGAGCATGGATCGAGCCAGGGCTGAAATGGCTTTAAATCTGCTCCGAGAGAAGGGGGGAGATGTTGGGGATGAATTTGCCATCAGGCTAAGAATTACCCTGCTTTGTGTTGTGGAAGAGAATACATACACAATACGTGATCAAAAGGTAAAAAAATATTTGATGTCCATGTCCACTCTTCTGTCTGACATTTCTGTCATTGTCTTAGTGTTAGCCATAAATCTTTTGACGATGAAACCAAAAGCACTATTTGAATGTTTTTGCAATGGCAAAGTTTTGATACCCATCACCTGACTGACAATTGCTATCACCATCTTAGTCTGAACCAGAACTTTTTTTGATGATGAAACCAAAAGCACAATTCAAAATGTGTTTGCAATGACCAAGACCTAATTCTGCAACCAAAAGCATCATTTGAATGTTTTTGCAGTGGATCACAATCTAATTCTCCACTGGTTGTTTCTGTGCTAGAGTAGCTACTTGGATGTTGCTATATCATGTGCTTAAGGGAGAACTTACAATAGATGTTGGATGTTATGTGAACAGGGTGAGATAGTGGAGGAAGGGAAGCAAGTTGTGGTTTGGGAACAACACAATCCAACATGGTATATAAGGGGATGTGTTAGCTACCCTTTTAACAACTGATTTGCAAAAATCTCTTAAACTGTGATTTGTACAAAACCTCTTCTTGTACATCCAATCCAGTTGCTTCCAGGCCAAAGGAGCTTCAGAGGTCAGGGTTTATTTATTGCACAAAATAGATTTATTCAAAATCAAAATGTGTGATCCCTTTGAAACTTGAATCTTCTTCTTTCAGCATTTTATAAGTTGTGCTAAGTTATGAACCAGAATTATCTTGTGGATTTTTACCCCTTAGTTCAATTTGTTGGGATGCTAAATTGTATCTTCAAATCTGCCAATGCTTCTTAATTGACAGCTTTGAGAATACAATTGTCCTGGGTTAGAGTAGAGTTTCATTATTTGTTTTTAGTTCTGAAAGGATTCAAACATGTAAGATTCTTTTTTCATTTGAAAAGTCCCCAAAAACATCTGGTGAGTTGAATTGTACGCCTAAAGGCTCAGAGTATACAGGCATTGAAATGATTAGAATGCCTCATGTTCATTCCAATATCTCAATGACTGCAAAGGTGCGGGCTATCAATAGTCAATTTTACAGATTCTTGAGACTTTGTATTTGTAAGAAGTTTTTTTCTCTTCCAGATGGTCAGTCTTATTGTCTTTCTCAAGGCAAAAGGCAACCCTTTAAAAGTTCTTCTAAAGAGAACTAGAGGTTTGTTTCTTAAAGAAAAATTCCTGTTTGGAATTTCAGCTTTTGGCATTTTCAGAATGATTTTGCTTCAGGTCTTGTAAGTGGGTTGCCTAATGTAAGCCCCACTTGTTCATAGACTTTCCCTGTTTTGTCCTTTCCTTTAGTTTTTTTTTCCCACTTTCTGTCTTTCTTTGTTTCTTTGTATTGTCATTGTTGTTGCGGTCTGTTGCTAGCCAGTAGTATGGCTCAGTCTTCCCATTGCTTCCAGGATTGCTGCAGAAACTGAGTTTGTAGGTTGGTGCTCGACATCAGCCTTTACCCACTGCAGGGAGCTGATGAAGTCAGCGGGGAAGTTGTGGTAGTTAAGTCACTATTATACATGCTACTGTTGATGGTCCCTGAACTTGTGTGAGACTGCACTTTTGTTCATACCAATGTGTACTTTTGTTCATACCAGTGTGTGTTTTTTGTTGTTTCTGTCTTCCCTTTTCTGGGGCTTCCTGAGGAAGAGTTAACCTTGCTGTTTCTTCTTCATCATAAGAATGGAGATTTCTCTATTCTTATGAAAGATATATTTTTCATTTGAAAAGTCTGTTCACTGAACCCATTTGATGCCTTGAATCAAAATATG
>Ga0209208_10003892_pt1 | contig 21341 bp, 21 predicted proteins | sample S1TSphfallax_3_FD_187694 | JGI IMG/M metagenome (GOLD analysis project Ga0209208, IMG submission 187694) | Host-associated microbial communities from peat moss isolated from Minnesota, USA - S1T2_Fd - Sphagnum fallax MG (SPAdes) (version 2) | ecosystem: Host-associated > Plants > Peat moss >...
TCTTCGTCTAGCGGTGGAGGTATTCGAATGTCTACACTAACAAGACATGTTTATCCCTCTAGCAGTGGAAATATTTAGATGTCTACACTAACAGGACATGTTTATCCTTCTAGCGGTGAAAATATTTGGATGTCTACACCAACATGCAAATGACTTTATTTGTTGATTTGCCAATATAGCATGGAAAGCAAAGGCCGTTGGAAGCCCTTCTCTTATAGTTTTATGCGCATTTTATAGGCAAAGGTTATAAGTGGCGTTACAACGTGCAAAGGCAATCTCTATTTTGAAATGTGCTATTGCAATAGATGAAGGTTATTCTAAGTTAGGTGTCCTTTCAGGAGGTCCACCCCTTTCCTTATTTGATATGCTTCTCGTGATCAAAGGGGGTTTGGGAACTTGATGTTCCCTTCGTGGTTTGCCTTCTTAGGTGATTCTTTTGTCTTCTTGGACATGGGTCCTTCCATTTTGTTCTTTGTTTTCCCCTTTCTAGGTCCTTTGGTTTATTTATGATTGGCAGGGTTTCATCATCATTTAAATCTGAAAGAAGGGCCAGAAATTTCACCTTTACAATAATGTGGCAGCCACTTGATGGTAAATAATTTGGGAGTGGGGCCCAAAAAAACTCGTGACAAATCTAAATGTTAGCCAGTTGAGCACCGCACGCACTGCAGATGTGGCCCCACAGGCTACTTTCCAAAAATGAAAAAAAAAACACTGACGCTGACACTTTCGTACCTGACGAAGAACGTCGCTTTTGTCTGAGAAGGAGCTGCCGTATCACCTTGCAGCCTTTGGGTTTGGAATCTTGTGATTGCGCTCTAACTGCACATGGCTGCACTGTACATCATAAATTTTTTGTGCCATTACTCGATCACGGAAGAATGATGGGGGCAATGTACCCGTTGCTGAGCAGGAAGTGGGGGGCTTTCCCTTCCGTCAAAACCTCGAAGTTTGAAGCACATCGCAATCATGAAGCTGAGAGCAATGAGTGGAAAAACTTCAAACCTATAATGCACGCGTCTCTTCTTGCGCAAAAGAACAAAGTGCTCGATAATGGTCATGTTCTTTGGTCGTCCTTCACCTATGGGTTCATTGGAGGGAAGTATATTGAAGCTGAATAACGATGCCGTATTTCATGGTATCATAGTTGCGAGAGAACGCGAAAAAAACAACAGAGCCAACACGGATCAGGCAAATAGCTGAGAAAAGTCTGTCCTCCCGACTGGGGGAGCCAAGAGGTGCAGTAAAGACGAAGCTGCTTCACCCAACGGCCAAAGTTGAGCATCTGGGCGATGAACGAGTGAAGATTGTCAAGTTTACTTCCGAAGGCCGTGTATGAGAAACAGTTCTTTAGCAAGGCGAACGGATGACAGGCAGAGTCACTTGGTGACCAATTTCTCGCTCTCGTTGGATCTTGGTTCGACGATGCCACTATAGAGATCGTGTCAGCCTAGAAATTCTCACTTCCAATTTGAAGTCTCATTTATTCAATCGTCGATTCCTCTGATGTTGAAAACACTTGCAAGCGTTTGTCTACGCAAGCGTTTGTCTACGCAGGCGTTTTTGGACTCGATCCGATACAATGTGACCTCACCTTTGTCCGAGCGGTTCTTTAGTATCCTGTAGGAATATCTAGAACTATATAGAGAGTTCGAACTTTCAATACTGTGCTCCAACAACCCTGAATGTTTTACGTTCATGCGTATATTGTACTTGGCCAATATTTTTGGCGCTGATCTAATGCACATGTGCATTTGCTTGTTCTCGACTCACACAACCCAGCTGCCTCCTCACAAACATCGCATACCGAAATTACTTTCTGTGGGCTGCTATGGAGGTGGTCAACTGCAAGTTGATGGGTGAAAGGACTCATGGTCGATATCGAAGATTACGGTATTATGCGTCCGTGTTATTAGGATTGTTGCTGGGTGCTGCAGCTGGGGCACTCCAAAGGGTAGAGAGCGCACCCAATCCATATAATGTGACGTCGTTCGTGATATTCGGCGACTCAACCTTGGATGCAGGCAACAACAATTATCTGTTCACAGAGGCGAAGGCGAATTTTCTCCCTTATGGAAGGGACTTTCCTGGCGGCATAGCCACGGGTCGGTTCTGCAATGGACAAATAGCCAGCGACTTCGTTGGTAAGCATTTCTTCAGTATTGCATCCATGAATTCCATTCCAGAAGCTCAATTTGTCTTTTATGATCTTACAAACCATCTCGCAGTAGGAATAAACCACGCATGTTGTTATGGGCAGTCTTTCTGTAAATCATAAATGAACGACTTCAAATTTGCTGGAGCTCGTGTTGAATGCAGCTATAGCTCTCGGGCTCCCAGTAAGTCTTGCCTACTTGGATCCCAACGCGCAAGGACCTAGGATTCTCACGGGGATCAATTTTGCATCATCTGGTTCCGGGTGGGACGAAGGAACCGCCAACCACTTTGTGAGTTAAAATTTCTTGATGCTGGTTATATGCAGCGATTCAAACACCTGCGAAAATTTTAAGGGTCTCAATCGCAGGGATTCTCCCTGAATAGCATCGCGGATTTATCCGCCCGCGGCGAAAGCAGCCGAACACAAGTACTTGGCTTACTTACTCCATCATACTGCGTATAATTGTTGCTGTTTTTGTCACAGAACGTGAAGGGAATGAACGCTCAGCTAGAATGGTTCAAGGATTACTATCAGCAAGTGGTGTCGCTGGCGGGAGAACAGAACGGTGACGACATAATCAGGACCGCGCTCTACGCAATAGGCACAGGCACCAATGACTTCCTCAACAACTACTTCTTCAACCCTGCTGTGATGGCGAACTACAGCTTAGATCAATATCAAGCCTTTCTTCTCGGAAATGCGAAAGGATACATCCAGGTTTGTTCCAGGTTTCGAGATAAACAGTGGTCTCGAGCATTTTCGGGCACTTTGCTCAAGAGCGCAAGACCACAAACTCATCGAGTCTCTAGAAGTGATTTCAGCAATGTATCGATTCAAGCCAAAACCAGTTCTCACAAGGTCTGCTGTGGGACTTGTTATATTGGAACAGGAGCTTTACAGTCTAGGTGGTCGGAATATAGCCGTCCTGGGTTTGCCGCCATTCGGCTGCTTGCCATCGCAGATCGCCTTGCACGGCATCTTGCACGGCACGATGGACAGCGACGTATGTGTCACCGAGCTCAACAACGTGGCTATCAGCTTCAACTCCGGATTGCAAGCGCTAATCAATGAGATGAAGCCCAGCATGCCAGGATCAAGATTGTTCTATGTCGACATCTATTCCCTTCTTGACACAGTCTACCATAACCCAACAGTATATGGTACTGATCATGCGCCCTAAATCAGATTTACATTAATTCCATTGTGGATTTTTCTATCAATATTGCTTCGGATCTTTGGCATCATTCCGATTTCGAAATTTTGAGCAGAAGAACGAATGCTGCCAGCATGTCTCAGGACAATTCTATGCGAAGTCTACCAAATATCAGACCTGTCAATTCTTATCTTGCACCACATTTCTTCTGCTTGCAGGCTTTAATGAGACGAGATATCCCTGCTGCGGAACATATCTGTGCAATCCATTCAGCATTAACACCTGTGCGGATGCAGCTCCCTACCTGTTCTGGGACAGCTTCCATCCCACCTCGAACTTCTACAAGATGCTCTCTAACAACCTTATTGCGGTTTGTGGTCCTATACTGCGAGCACCTCCCCAACCTTGATGCTTCATCATCGTCAGCATTAGCTAATTGGAGCACCTCCCCAACCTTGATGCTTCATCATCGTCAGCATTAGCTAATTGGAGCCTCTCTTTCAGTGGTATCCACAAAGTAAAGACATTTTATTAAATCTCAGTACGAAACGTTTAATGCACAAGGTTCGAGACTAATTATAGTAGTTCTACTCTTAGAGCAGTGAAAGTATATGTAGCACCAGTGGAGGCGCTCAGGAGAAAGGAAAGACAAGGTCAAACTCAGTTTACCACCAAAATTCATGGTTTCTTGAGTTTCATCCCCCATTGAATGCTAATGTACTTAGCAAGTTTTTTAAAAATCTCACTCTGTGTATGGCCAAACTCAGGGTTCTGGTTATTGCATCGGGTTTTGCTTTGGTGCCGTTATTCATTGCCTTCGTTCTGTTCGCATGCCTTGCTAAACACCTGCACGCGGAAAACCATGCATTTGGTGAAGTTATGGCATTTAGACTTGCTTCGTAACTTAGTGCTAACCAACCTTTTATACATGTGGGACAAAAATTCGTTGTGCTCTTCCCAAATGGTTCAAAGCCTTGTCATTCGGGATTATCATTTTTTGTCTTATGGCCTAATCGCAAACTCGTCTAGTTCAAGGACTTAGCTCATCGACACTTATGCGACTCATGAATGTTGTCAAATCAGAAGTTGAACCCAACCCTAGACTTGCAACCCAAGCAACTGCAAAGGTCACCCCACACTAGTTCATATTTCAACCTTAACTAAGCGAATCCTTTCATTGGGGGTCCACCTAGAAGGGCATTTCACTTTCCCCCACTTTAGAAATGTCAATATCCTTGTTGACATTATTATAGGGTGATCGCCCTTGGCACTTTTATCAACTTCTTTCCTACAACCTAATGGCAAAATTAACTACTTTTCAATCAAAGGAGCCCATTTGCATTATGTCTTTGTGTTCTTAGCACGAGAGGTATTACCAAAGGTTTTTAAGTTTCACCTACATCACAAACTTAATGGGTCACAATTTTACAATGGTAGTCATGCAAAAAAAAAATTCATAGGTTCATACGAAATAGACATGGATGTCAATCATTTATTTATGTTGTTTGAATATCGATGTCGTGTGCATTGTTTAGACATGAATGTCATATGCATATTCATATTATTTAAACATAGATGTTATATGTTTTTTACATATGAAAATCGTGCACATTTTCGTGTTTAAACAAATACAAACCTATGAAATAACATATTTCGCACAATTTGAAACAAACCCATGAAGCTTATAAATTTGTGATCTAGTGTGCTTGAAGAAAAATGCCAAGAAATGAACTAAATTGTTTACTCGGGGAAAAATAGTGGATTCCTTTGGGATAGTGCTTAGAAGTCTCACTACCATGTGACAAGATTTAATTAGTTGGTTTTAGACTTACACAAGATGAACTATGTGTAACGCAATTAAACCCTAATGCATGTGTTCATTTGCGCTTGTAGATAGTATGTACCGTTGTTCTCTCATGTTCTTCAAGGTTAGTAATTGCCATCACCATCATATTACTTCTTTGTCTCTCAAGTTCTTTGTAACAAATAATCAACATTGCCATCAATGTGTTTTTTTTCTTTTAGGTTATTTGTGTTCAAAACGAGCATCATCACCATCGCCATCATTTCGAAGAAGGTTTGAGAAGCAAGTGAGGGAGAAGGAGTACTCACAAAGTTGTTTTGCAAAGTTTGTGGGTGTTTTAAAGAAACTACACAAGATCTTAAGGAGGTTTTTTTGCCCAAGCACTAGTGAATAAGTAACCTCCTTAAAACTTGGAATGAATGTTAATGTTTGATTTTGGAAGGATATGTACATTTCTTTGTCTTTGATTTTGTAAGTTTGTGTAGATTATTTGTAGAAAATGCAAGTATTATTGCTGCAGGTGATGGGTTATATGCACTACGACAAAGCTTGGATGATCCATGGAATGTATTCCAAAGTTGGCATCAGACACTATTCAACCCTTGTGCCTAGATCCATGGAACTTGCAACGATAATGACAACATCATTTGTGTGTAGGTTTGAATATAATCTTTCAACAAAATGTTCTCTTACTTTTTTCTGCAACTCTCATTAGAATGTTTCTATTGCACCTTCCACATCAAGTTTTTGATCTTAACTATGACAGTAGGATCGATGATCAGTAAAGGTGGAGCGTAGATCATTGATCCTTGATTTTGCTAATGTGGAGCATTCATTAACATAACAAGTCTTATGCATATTTATAATCCTTGATTTTGCATGTATCAGTCATCCTCTAGTTTTGCAAGTCTATTTTGCTAATTGATGGACATAGTTGGCGTTGTGAATTACACTTGTTGTCACCTATGCTTCATTTAAATTAATTTCCATTAACAACATGTTTTGCAATTTGTTGATGGTTTATTCGTTGAATGCAGTAAACATAAGATCATCTTTGGAACTCATATTTAGGTTAACATTTTTCTACCTTTTTCTACTTTATGCCATATGCACCATGTGTTTTAGTCATGTTTATGTTTCCCACATGTTCAATTCCATGAATTAGCAAATTTAATCATGAGCATATATGCATTGTAAAAAATCACAATTCCTAAGCAATGTTCTACAAATAGTCTATACTTCAGACAAGATGGATTTGTCAATCTTCTTAACTATGGTAATTTAAAACAAAAGAACATATACATGTTAGTTCTGAAAAGAAGTACATATGCTAGTCTAATGGGTTTTTTCCTACTTTCTCAATTTTTTTTGCTTCAAGTTGGATCTAGGAAGCGATATACTAAAATTTGATCTAGGCCATGAGTAGAAAAATGTGGACTATGTTGTCAAGCTCCCTCCCTAATGAACTAATCATAAAGTGCATATGGCCCCTCATTCTCAAAATTATGCCTATATTAACCAAACTCAAAGTATTGTGTAATTTGCGTGTTACTAATAAGGCTTGGAAGACCTTAATAAATAGTAGTAGTTACGATTGGGATAACTTTATATGGGTGTCCTTGGAGATGGCTCTTGATCAACAAACTTTGGAGGAGTTACAAGAGCAAAGTGCTAGAAGTGATTCACTAGAAGATGAATTTTATGATAGTGATGACTCACTAAGTTATGATTGGTAGAACCTTTGAAATGAAGGGAAAGTACTTATGCAATCCTCTAGGTTGTAATACTTTGGATTGAAGGTAAATGCCTTAACAAAATGTTTCAAGGTTTTGGGTTTAAATAATCAAAACGTTTGGATTTAGTAGCACAATTAAATATTTATAAGTTATTTCCTAGTTGAATCTGCTAAGTGGTTGGGTTCTCCACTATTATAAAAATTAATATATTAAAATTTGGTGTGGTTCACTGGCATATAATAATTAAATTATGACTCGTGAACATGTTTGATGTAATGAATGTAACATTTTGGAGGCCAAGGTGCATACGAATAGACCTTGTGGGGAGGTTGACAATATAAGAATGAGGATTTTTTTCCAACTTGCTTCAAGGTCTTAATAAAAGTAAACTTGGATTTTGTTAATAGCAACCTTGGTAGACATTTTGTATATGTTTAAAAATTCAAACATTATAATTAAGACTGCCATGTCATTCAACTCCATTGAACCATTCAAGATTTAAATGAAAAGTGTGGTTGGACAACAATTAAAGAAAGTGGTTGTAATGTAGGGTTAGTGGCTGCAAGGCAATTAAGGATAGTGATTGCAATGTTGGGTTAGTGGTTGGAAAGCAAGTAGGAGGTGTGGTTGGAAAGGAGGGTGTGTGGTTGGGAAACGAGGGGAGGTTTGGGCTAGGCAACTAAGTAGTGGTTGCAAAGTAGGGGGGGTGGTTGGAAAGTAGGGGGGTAGTTGGAAGGCAAGTTGGTAGAGTTGTTAGAAAGTAGGGGGTGTGGTTGGAAGGGAAGTATGGAGAGTGGTTGGTAAATTAGGTGAGTGATTGGAAAATAGGGAGAATGATTGCATAGTAAGGTGAGTGGTTGGAACGGAGGGAATGTGGATGATAATTAAGGTGAGCAATTTAAAGTCAAGTAAGGAGATTGTTTGTGAAGGAAGGTCAATGGTATTAACAATAGATGAATGGTTAAAAAGTGCTAACCACTATTTTGGGTAAGCACTTTAAGCACTAGGCTAGGGTAGTTTATGGGGTTCCTTGGTAAGCAATGAAGATGTTTGGGAAGCACTATGAAACTAGGCTTAAATTTGATTATGTTGGTCAATGATTATACATAGGTCACATTTAAATGGCAGTGGTGGATATTAATTGTGATAAACAAATAATAATATAGGTTACATGTGCATTGGTTCCCCATCAAATATTTGAAGTTAATGTGTGGACTATAATGCCTTTCCAATGGGGTGTTGGATGTATAGCACTTTGGACTAAAGGTTTTGGGATCTTTAATAAAAAACACAAGAGTTTGGGGTTCGAGACTCTCTACAAGTATTTCATGTCCATCAACACCTTTTTTTGGTCATTCATTTCATTTGAATTTTAGTACCATTTGTCTCCATTTGATATTGTAGTTGTTAATTAAATATAATTTTGTTCCCCACTGGTATTTTTAATAACACATGACACCTTGAATAGTTACATCATTATTGAATAATCTAATGATTGTAGATTTATTTAGATGGGTGTTTGTGGATTCCCCATTTTTGGACAAAAAATGCATTGTATGATTACAATGATTTGAATATTGAACCCACTATAAGTGTATTAGGTAGATTCTTGTTGCTGGTGCTCCATGTAATGCCATCAATTTATTGTTGAAGTAATGGCTTAATTCTTTTCTTTGTGTTTTGAACTACACATGTTATGTTTTCACACATAATTAACCATAGATTAATGTTGGGTTTAGGTATAAAGTTTCATGCTCATACTTGTAGGAAATGGACATTTAACATTTGGAAAAAAATGTAGCATCCTTATAAGTTTTGTAGTGGGAACTTGTAAACCACTAATCGCTCCTATCTATAAGCATCATTAGCGGTTTGGAAATGTGAACCAATAGTGAAAAAGGACGTACATAGGTTTGATATAAGGTGTAACTACTTTGTAAGCACATAAGGTGCTGCATAATCATTAACAAGTAATAGAAATATACACTCATGGTTGATGTACATGAATTATGACATGAACCTAGTTCAATAAAACAATTTGTTTTTTTGCTCTTGTAGGGCAACCATGTAGAAGGAACCAAAGATTGAACATGGTTTGAAGGAGGTGCCTTTGGCAAATTGGCCAATGGTGGACATCAAGAAACAAGACGCTATGTTTTTTGCCATTGTTATGAAGCTAAAAGGTTTTGGCCTTGATCCAAAGTACAACCTTGAAAATAAACATGCCACAGTAGAAGATTGTTGGTTTTTGTTTGGGGGAGCTAGGAAATTGAAAATGAAATCCCATGGCTTGAAATTCGAAGACAAGGTGAGTATGGAGGAGATTTATTGGAGGTTCTTTGGAACAACATTTGTTACAAATCATGAAATGTATGGCTAGATTGTGCGAGGTTTCATTGTTGAATCAAAGGGCATTGATATCAACTAGGTTAAGGTAGCTAAATCAACAACAAAGGAAAAGGCACGTAGGGATGAGGTAATTAAAAAGCAACGGGCGTCTAAGAATAGTGAAGAGAAAATAAACAATAAATATTTCATAGAGCAGTGGGAGCATGATTCCCAATATAAAGGTCAAAGTATCACAATTGGCACCAGATAACCTAGGGTTGGAGGATGCTTCTTTTTCACCCTTTGAAGATGACATGGGACAATTATCCTATGCAATGAGCAAGTGCCCTAGTGGGGTATCAATTGAAGATATCCAAAAAGTTACAAAGCTCTTGGATTTGAAAAATGAGCTACATATTTTATGTAAGTCGAAGATTAGGTCATTGAAAGTGGATGAAAACATTATGTCCAAAAAGTTGTTGGGCATAAAATTTAATTTTCAAGATAGGAAGTCAACAATGGAAGAAGCACATGCATAACTAACAAAGGTTAAATAGGTCTTATCTAATGCCCAACAATAAGTCCAACCTACCATGGAACTTGTATGCCATCAAGCACATTCTTTAGAATTTTTTTTTCTACATGTTTCATTACAGTTAATCACAACCAACAACTTGCCTCAAAAGGTCTATGTGGAACTTTGATGTTGTTGCATTGTCCTTATACATTGTGGGAGTAGTTTGGACGAGTAGCTAGGGATGTAATAACATGTATTCAATGTGACCTAGTAAAAAATATTGTATAATTGTTCAATGTGTGCTAGGAGCAAAAACTAGAACTCAAACAAATGATATTGGAGGACAAGATCAAGTGATCCACCATGGGGGTGCAACATATAATGAAGCACAATTAGAGCACATCAAGCTACAACATGATGTTTTTGCAACAAACTTAAACTTAACAAACTTGGAATGGGAGGAAGTTACAATCTCCACATAGTTGCTACATATGCAAAAAGGTGGTGGGATGTCCTTCTGGCCTAAGCCCGTCCTACATCCTAATAGACCCCAAGGTGATGATCTCAATATGATTATCATTAACAAATGTGGCTTCACTAGTAGAAAAGTGCCCCTTTTTAACCAAAATGTCATTGATTGCACATTGTTTGCAATTGGGATTTCTTAATTAAAAATAATAATAATGGCGATTCCCATTTAAGTTGACATGTCTACATAATTGGTAAATAGTCAAAAACAGTTTCAACTGGGTGGACAATCGCCGAATATTCCTAACATCAACAAAATCTCTTAAGTTGGACAGCTTGCACTTTTAGTGGATACTAGGAAGCACGTCCTAACTTGGCATGTGTGTTAACTTCACTAGTTTAATATTCAACTACCGTTACTAACACCATCAACTAACAAATGGATGATAAATTGTGTTTAAGGGTTGGATGAAACAAAAAATGGATTGCATAAAGGAGATAATAGATGAATGCAAATGACTTCAACTAATGGATTGCCATTAATGAAAACAAGTGGCAACTATCATCAAGAATATCAACATTGAATCCATGTACAACTAGTTACAACCATGTTATAATCAGGAACATATGGATGTTAAAATGTCATAAAACATTTTATATATCAAAATTTCAATTGATTTAAATATTTCCTAACATTGTCATCATCAATGTCAATCTCTAAGCTCAAAATAGGTTCATAAGCCCCTAACAGTGGGAATAAAACTTTTTGAAGACGAAGCTTTATGGGCGTTCTAGAACATCTGGACATTGGTGAGCCCACATCCATTGTCATTTTTTGAAGTCCAAAATGAAATGTTGAAACTTGAAATTGACATTTCTTTTCTTTCATTTCTTAATTTATTTCCATTTTGTTCCATGGAGGATGTGATCATGCTTTTGTAAACACATTTTCTTTCTTTTTTCCTTAAAAAAAGGAAGTTTAGTTGTTGAAACCATCATAATTATTGATTACTAAAATCTGAAAATCTCAATAACTAATTAATATGATAATGAAGACCACCAAAACATTACTAATTCAAAATTCCACAACTAAATTGACTTTTGGAAAAAATATTTTGAGACAAATTGTTTTTGAAATTTAACATTTGTTAAAAAAATATGAATTGGGCTAATGTTATAAACTATTACAATAATCATATCCATGGATATCAATTTTTCTGAAAAAATCCCAATGGAAAGGCCATAGAGGTTAAACATTACTCCATGTAAAATAAAAAAATTGCAATTCTTCTTTGTTTTTCCACTGTGTGCACATAATTTTGATGAATTTCAAGACATGCCAAAGTCTGCAATACACACAAAATATTTTATTAAATATATATAATGTATGTATAATCTATACAATAAATATTATATATTAAAATATTAATATAATCTTGGTGATAGGATAAAAAAACACCTAAGTTTTTTGCATATGATTTTGGACATATATATGCCATTGCACAGCCAGTGATAGATTCAAAGTTCATGTTCTTAACTACCTTTCATGGATCTAGACCATCCCTAATAGAACGATCACTTGGTACACATTTTAGATTTAGAGCAGGGTCACAATTTTCAGTAAATATCACCTATCCCCCATTCATAAGGTCCATGTTCCTTTTGGCATGGTATAGTCATGTACACTTTTTATTGTGTGTTTATTCCTTACCTTGTGGTGTGTCCCAAACATGTGTCTTGGCTTCGAATTTCAAAATTTATGTTCTTTCAACACAAAGTTGTTTTGCTTCATTGAGTAAAAGTGATTCCACTCTAGAGAGGAGGACTGCACCAATCCTATTAGGGATTGTTGGGGCATGTAACATGGTGTATGGTGCATCCAATGCATTGCCATCTTCATTTGTATTTATGTACTCCCCATAGGTGTCAAAAAATACACACATACTTCGTGGTTCCGCATGTAGTACGACCTTCCACCATGGGGTGTGTTGGTCATTAGCATAAAAAACTTGTTGCACTTGGGAAGGGAATACAAATGGTTCAATATCCTCCGACAACATGTGCCTAAAGTTAGCCATTAAAAATCCCACATCGTCTTGTTTATATGTTGGATTACCATGATTATCCGAAGCATTTCGAACCTAATCACATCGGAACAAGACAGTGGGGGTGGTGGACATTGTTTCGTAATCTAGTTGCAAAATATCCTTCAAGACACCTACATATTGTAGTTTGTCTTGAAGGATGGTGATTGTCATCAACATTGTCGTGGCTGAAAAATGATGCCACCCCGCTATCATAAGTCACACATCCAACACTTGTTTGGTCATCCACACGAAAATGGCTCCCATATGCTTTGATTTTTTTGTAGTTGCATGCTTTTGTGCTAGGTGGAATGGCCAAAGCAACCACATCCTAGTCATCAAATGTGCCCCCTGCCAGTCGATGTTCTCACACCACGTTGGTTATTTGAACTGCAAGTGTAGGAATGCCATGTATTGTGGTAGATGCCCTTTTGAATTCATATTTCCTATAGCACATATTGATGTCAAAATTTCAATGTATTCATACCATCTATAACTAGGTATGTTTACATATCATTGGTCCTTACTACAATTGCCATACAGTAAACATGCCGACTTTTTTATGGCCAATGTAGTTGTAAAGGAGTAAAATTTTGCACTGCAAAACACTAAACATGTGGTGTGTAGGTTTTAAATGTTTATCTCACCTCACCCAAGGGGCCATGATGTTTGTGTTGTTGAAAACATAATTGCGTGCCATGTTTCGTTGTGTAATTATGAGTTCTATTTGAATGGATGCACCTTCTAGAACCTCCCCACAAATACTTTCCTCTTCGTCCAAATCCCATATTCGCCTCTTTGATGGTTGGAATTGATCCATGTATTCGGTGTTCAACCCTAATGTCTCATCCATTAAGTATCTAGTTGCCATTGAAGCCTTTAGTTGAACCATGTTCCATACATACCCTTTTAATATTTTGTTTAAACGTTCAACACAATACATCCACCTTGTATGTACAAGTCCACACATATCTAGTTCATCCACTAGGTGAAGAATTAGGTGAACCATTATGTCAAAAAATGAAGGTGGCATTGTCATCTCTAGCATACACATTGTAATGGTTGCATCTTCTCTCAAGGTACCCATATCAGCTGGGTCTAGTACCTTGGCACATATGTGCCTAAAGATGCGACTAAGGCGCATGATCGCAATTTTAGTCCGTTGATCCATCAATCCATGAAGGCATAATGGCAACAATTGCTGCATGAATATGTGCCGGTCATGGGCTTTCATGGCTAAAAGTTTTTTCTTGGGAACATGTTTCAAGGGCGCATTACAATATTCGGTTGGCACCTTCAAAGACTTCAAACAATCCATGAACACAATAAGTTCATCTTCCTTTAATACATATGGAGCCATTGGTTTTAACCACCTATTAAAAACATGTTGGTCTTGAAATAACCATAAATGAGGTCTTATTCCCTCCTCCTTTAGGTCTTGTCACACAACAATAATGTCCTTTATCCCAAAGATTGTTTGCACAACGTTTTCACAAATGTTTTTTTCCACGTGCATGACATCTAAACAATGTTTTAGAAGGAGCCCATGTTCAATAGATTACTCAGTAGTGTAAAAACAATGTGCATCATCAATTACATAATCATGGAAAAATATCTCATGGGAATTGTAAAAATTAACATGTTGCCTATTTGCTTGTTACATTTTCCAACTATGGTAGTTGAACTTTTTACTGCATTGGTGCAGATGCTTACTAGAATTGTTGATCTTTAACAAGATTAATATTAAACAAAATCTAAGCATAATACAATAATTGTAATTAAAAATTTACACATTGTAGATAATAGTAGACTAATAAATTCAACTAACAAGTTAAATAAAATCTATAACAAAAGTAGTATGTTCACCCCAAAATAAGGAATGTCATAAAGAATTGACCTTCTTTTCACACCATGGTCCTTTGAGGGGTCGCCTTGTGCCCCATATGCAAATCCACTATCAATCCATGTTGTTGTTGTTGTGGCCCATGATAATATTTCTTCAGTTGTTGGCATTAGTGGAAGTGATTTGTATTCCACCTTATTGTCAAAATGTTTTTTTGTTTTGAGGATGTCGATAAGGGTGGTCCTCTGGCAACCACCTTTGAGACCCGCAATACACACATTTTTAAAGTGGTTTAGAATACCTTGATGTTATGTTTGGCCCACACAATGGGCATGCCCTGTATCCTTGGTATGCACACCCCGAGAGCAAGCCATATCCTGGATAATCATGAATGGTCCATATGACCATTGCCCGTAGGTTGAACAATTGGTCATTAAGTTGTTTTGATAAATCCCATGTTGGAACACCAGGTTGCCATATTTCTTGGAGTTCATCAATGAGTGGTTGTAAGCTTATGTGGGTAATGGTACCACTATGGTGACATTGTTGTCACCTCTTGGTTATATACCTACCATCCAGCATGTCTAGGGAAGCACTTGAAGACAAACAATAGATGCAAGGTATGTAATCAATGGTTACATTTTGATTGGTGGTCTAGTTAGGACTTTTTTTTATAGCACAAGAGATGAGTCTTGAAGGAAAACGGGTTCGACTCTTGAATGAATTGAAGGAGACTGGAAAGGTCAATGCGCATGACTTCCCAGGTTAGTGTTTAATTTGCAACAATAATTTCAATGCATGTTTATGAATACATGTCATAATTGAACCATTTCTATAGTTTTGCATATGGTAAATTATGACTTTTCATCATCCCAAATAGTGGTCTGTATAGGTGAAGACTTGGACATAAAACCTAGGTTGACTAGACTTGGATTAACTTCAAATGAAAAACGAATATTCACCCTAGTTGGTGCAATGTCAAGCATGCCAATTAGTAGCACCTACAATCCAACACTTAGTCCTTGTAGTGCAAAACCATCATGCCCAATGCCATCCTTAAATATGGTTTCTCCAAGGTCTGCTAGATTATCCATAACTAATGACAACCTAGAAGGCTCTCTTAACAAGCCAATGGTTTAAAACAACGAGATTATGGCAGACATGAATGTGGGGAAAAATTATGTCAATAGCCCAATTAACAATCCAACCACATGCTCCATTGCTGGGAAGGAGGTCCAAGATCCTTCTACAACAACTAAAAACATCCATGGTAATCTATTTCCCATATATAGTTATCCAACTATTTGGTTTTTTAATGGGGGTGTAGCCTAGTTATTTCAATGGTTAGGAAGTTTCAGGGGGTCAATTAAATGGTTGTGAGCGTGTTGGTGTAGACCATAAGGATGCCCAATAGCTTGGGGCTATCCAACATGACATAATCTCAACTTCCATTTTTACAAAACAACCCAACATTGGAGACCCTCCAACATATTGTGTTTGGGGTAAATTACTTGCATGCATTGATTATGTGATTGTTGTTTGGCTATATGATTTTGTTTTTTAAGATTTATTTGTAAACATGGGTAACACATGGCATTTGCAATTAAATTTGATATAAGTTAATAAGGACCTTAGATTGAAGGATGGGTTTACAAAATGTAACTTAAAAAGAAACTGACCAGTATCACACCACATACAAATCTCCAATGATTTAACATATTACCTATTTTATTGTCTGGTTTTTTTATTCACTACCATATTCTAATCATAAACTGTTGGATTTCCACATAATCACCCCCAAAACTAGGCATGTCATTGGATGCATCCTTGGGGCGTACCCCATCTAAACATGTACCTATTAAAGCACTCCAAACAGGGAAAAAGGCACACCACAAGTGACACACCCCTAAGCTCTTTGATGGACTCAACTGCAAGTCCAAAGGTGAAAATAACATAGTTGGGACACATTCCCTAACTCACAACACTTTGGGGGTAGAAGGGCGTGTTAGAGCTCCGAAATGGGACTAAGAAGAGTGACAAGCAAATCAATCACTCATGCAGACCTGCACAAACCAAACAATAAGTTAGTTGGTGCATAGCTGGAGCACTTTTGGTGCATGGACAAACCATGGGCAAACATGGACTCACAAGACTTGCCACAATTCGGACTTGGGGGAATCCACCACCTTCCCCTTTATAGTATAATTTGTGCCTAGCCATGGGACCAACACTCAAATGTCATTTTATCCCAATCAATAACAGACCATGCACCCCATGTGTAGTCTCTAACTTTATGTTCAAAAATATGAAAAAAAAATCTAGATTTTTTTTTTGTTAATATCATCAATTCCTTGTCACCAATTGGCCCATCTTGCCAAAAAAATGTCTAGTGCCGTCGTCATGTAAATAAACATGCGACTCTTTATTAGTTAGGCTTGAAAGGCTATAAAGCTTGTGGCTAAAATATTACAGAACGATTTAAAGGTCATAGCCGAATCAACTTGTAGTCAATTAGGTTATATGATCTTTGCATATCCAACTATTATGTTGGCGTATTTCATATAATGAATCACGCCTTTTTTTAAGCATTACTCTATTTGAATGCATGTTCATCAATGATCCATGCCATGTCAAATGAGCATTTCCCACTTCCTGGGACTCCCAAGTGGGAGTCCATAAATTCCCAAAATTGAGACTCCTATGACTTTGGGGTCCCATAACTTTGTGTGTAGACCTTCGATTGAGGTGAGGTCTTAAAAAACGTTCTAGCTTTTGTCAAGAGCTTTCCAATGGTATGTGACATGCCACTGTACATAAGGGAATTAAGGCGATTCTCAATTTTTAATGGTTGGGAATTGAATTGCCAATTTGACTCTCAACCCTTCTTTTGGCCATAACTTGTGTTTTAATTACTAGATGGGCCATGCGAGCCCATTTGAGACATCTAAGTTCCAAGATCTTTTCAATGACATAAATATTTTTTCAATCTAATGGGTTTTGACCCCTGCAATTGCTCTTTGAAGATGTAGAAGTCCATCGGGACTCCAACTCCACAAAGTGGGAGCTCACATGGGAGTGTGGAGGTTCATTCCTTCACATTCTCCCACACTCCCAGGAGCATGAAATGTGACTCCCGGGCTTCATTCTTGGCCCACACTGTTGCAAGCCCTTGTTTTGGTCACAAGCCCAAGGCTAGGGTTGCGACAACAAGGAAACAAAGGTGTCCAAACCCATGAAAACCCCACTAATGCAAATGAAAACAATGCAATCAAGGGGAAGGAACCCCGAACAATCATAGGCACACCAACAAAAGATGTGGTAGCCCAAACAACCAAGGACAATAGATTGAAGGAGAAGGTGCAAAAAACAAAGGATAGCCCTATAAAATAGAAGCCACCATTAACAAAAAAAGGATAGCCCAACGAGGGTCAAGGCCCCCAACCCATAATTAAAAGATCGATTGAAAGAGGTGGCATGCAAAAGAAGCAAAGGTAGTCTAGCCCAAAACAAAGCAACAATGGATGTGGTTGAAAACACCCCATCCAAAGACCAAAAATGACAAGGGATGAAGCACAAAACACCCAAGCAAAAACCTTTGACCAAACCTATTGGGCCCATTGGTGACCATGCGGCTAAGAAAATGAAAGCTTGGGATGTTATTACAAATCAAACTAATCACTTTAATGATGGGCCTAAATTTTAAAAATCAAACCTTCATGATGGATCAAATTCTGATGACAAATCAGATGATAAGCCATTGTCCAAATATATAACCCAAAGAGTGTATGGTGGTGGTATTAGTGAAACCATTGTCTTGAATCTGTGAATATTAACATAGTCACATTGATTATAATCAATGAAGATCAATGAAAATGTTGCTTAAACATGTGAAATGCTAAGTTTTAGAATACATAAATGGACATGAAACATTTCATACCGACTAATAAATTATTTTCTAGAATATAGTGCTTACCAATTACCCACATCATACATGTTTGATTCCAACAATATAAGTTACAAAAGGTTATGCATTTACAAAAAGGGGTACAGAGTGGCAGTCCATTGCCATATACAAGGAAACCCCAACAAAATTATTCCCATGTTCCTTACATTGTAACAAACAAGTCACCAAATGACTACAATTTTGAAATGTAAGCTACAATTAAATTATTCCTACAAAAATGTTGTCATATGGCTACACAACCAATACAAATGGTTGGCTTTTCTCATAAAAATCTAGTGCCTAGCTACCAAAATGTAAATGCTTTCAAAATTGCACAATCAAAGTGGACAAAAATGTACCATGTTAATTTTTTCATTAATGCTACGAGTCTCTACACCTTTAGTGCGAGTACTTATAGGTTGGATTGAGTCCTTTGATTGCTCCTGCACCTTTGTAGTTACTTTTGAACTTTCAAGATAACATCTTTAGGTCATTTACCTTGTGCAATCTTAAAGAGTGATTGTAAAAGGCTCTAATTACTCAATAATTGAGTTATTATTGAACCTTCAATGTTATCATAACAACACATGGAACACATGGAACCTGCACACATTGCAACTTGGTAGTACATAGGCTTAAATAATGCAATGATGGAAATAAAAACACATGGAATGTGCCATTATGGTACATTTAGTACATTGCATGTACTATGTGTATAAATGCAGATTTATCCAAAGGTGTTACGAAGGAAATGTAAACAAAAGTAAATCATATCTTACAATTGAAACATCCATGTAGTAAGGTAGGTTTCATCCGAATTATTCAACAGAAAACATTACATTGCCAATATTTTGTAATATCTTTGCTAATTCAACAAAAACATTCGAAGATTCCATTTCAACAAATGATTTTCAAGATTTTAAGATTCCATTATACAATTCCAATATTTCAGTAATTAGGATTTTAGGATTTCAAAATTTTAAGATTTAAAGGACTTTAAGATTTTAGAATTCACAATTTCAAGATTGAATTCTAAGATTCCATTTCAATAAATGATTTTGGAATTCCATTCCAACTTGAATGATTATAGGATTCCATTTCAACAAATGATATATTCTCAAATATCCCATGATATTTTAAAATTTTCATTCACAATTTTTTTTGGAATTTAAGAATATCAATTCATGAATCTACAACAAGTATTCCAATTTATCATGAATTTTTTAAAGGTGTTTAATGTACCATTCCCAATCATTTTTTTCATTGGATGAATATAGGACACCTTATATTATATTCTACTTACTATATTATTAAGATTTTATTTTCCTTTTCCATTTGTTGCAATTTATCCCATTAATAAAAAAATTATCAACAAATTTTCTTTTACTAATTGTTGATGAAGAAAATAAGGAGGGAGGAGTGGTTCATCATCTATCTAAAAAAAATCATTAGTACTTGTGTAAGTTGCAACAAGCTTGTGAGGGCAATCTTCATTGCATTCCAGTTTGTTCTAATTATATCAACATAAAGAATCCCATTAAAATAATATTGGTTGGGCCCCATGTAGCCTAACACATCTTTGTTTGGCACAACATAATACTACCTACTATAGGACTTATCCAATAAAACATGAGATGGTTCAACAAAATCAAAATATTGTTGGGAATTAAAACTAAGTTAAATAGTATAAAATTGGACAAAGAAATTTTAGGTCCACTCACAACTTCATTCAAGAAGCATTAAACATAGCTTGAATGTACTCAAATGCATTTGTAGTTAGCTTATAAATTTGCATAGATCATAAATAAATCCTAGACTTGGTCTTAGTCAATAACATTTAATGGAATTTAGAGGATTAGCATAAACAAAAGCACAAAACCAAAAAGATAGCATAACAAGCAACTCAATTTGGTAGATAATGAAATTAACTTATGATTCTTTGCATCTTCCACCTTTTTGGCAATGAGATGCAACTTCCATATTGAACTTTGCAACAAAGATAAGGTGCAAGTATATCATAGCAAGACAAGTCCGAACATGCAAAGAAATTTTATCCAAACCAACACTTTTGACCTAGTGAAAACTTCGTGTGCCCTCCACTGTTCACACATTGAATTGGTAAACTTTGTTGACATCAGTAATCTTCGCTTCATAAAAATAACGACAAACTTGTCTCCTTGTTGCATCATGAGCTAGATGTCATAGCTTAAAGTAATGTCCCAAATACAAAATTACATCTTTTGTGTTCTGGAACTAGGGTGAATCATGTCAAATTTGTTCAACCCATAATGTTTGTTTCACATGAGCTCATGCCCCATCCCAATGTCCTTTACCATGATCAGAACCAAAATGGTTCCATTACATGGCACATCCCATAGGTAGTTCCTCTCTCCTTGTTAATGAAGGATAGTGGGTAATAAAAAAAAAGGACTTGGCACATTTGACAAATAAGTTATCATGCGATTTATCATCACTAATATAAAAATGATATTATGGTAGGATTTTGGATGTTGTGTCCATTTCATTCCAATTTGGGTCAATGCGGAATGTCATATGAACAAGAACTGTTTCTTGCCAACTAAACCAATGCTAGGATTGAATTTCATTTTGCTCCTTGAAAGAATAGTTTTGAGCAAAGTCAATTACAGTCACAATTTGGTTCTTCATCAAATTGTCCAAAGAAGATTTGAATTGTGCATCTTGCCACTTTGCCTCAAAATTATGAACAACAAATTTTGTCAACTTGGGCTTTATATATGCAACAAACTTAGATGGAAGGGTCATGTTTGATTGGAGTTGAATTGCATGTCGATCACCTCCATCATTAAAATGACCCACAAAAACATTCTTAAACCACTTCCTAGGTATGAATTGGTCATTATTGGGATCCACCTCCAAATGACAAAATTGCAACTTTGAAATACCACAACTATTGCACTCCCCCTTTATGCACGACTTGTGATATTGATCATGTTCAAGTTTGGGATAGAGAATCAAGTCACACATGGACCTTACTCCAAAAAAAAGTTGAAGTAGAGGCGCAAACATGCCTTTCATTTGGCTTACAAATTGTACAACTACAAATGCAACCTCCATGTATTGGTCCTTGTCACATTGCATTAAGGGCATCTTTCAATTTTGACATTTGAACATGGTGTTGAAAACAACAAGAATTGAATTCTGCAAGTTGTTTCACAACCCATGGTTTGAGTTTCTCAAAGGTACTGAAACCAATTTCCGTTGAAGGGTTTGTTTCCTTGAACCATGTGTATAATATAAGCTGCAAATAGAAACTACAAGGCATTAG
>Ga0209208_10003893_pt1 | contig 21338 bp, 13 predicted proteins | sample S1TSphfallax_3_FD_187694 | JGI IMG/M metagenome (GOLD analysis project Ga0209208, IMG submission 187694) | Host-associated microbial communities from peat moss isolated from Minnesota, USA - S1T2_Fd - Sphagnum fallax MG (SPAdes) (version 2) | ecosystem: Host-associated > Plants > Peat moss >...
GATATGGCAATGTAAAAGCAAATGTTGACATATGTTTTACTTACACCCATATGAACAAGTAATGCATAATGATTTGCAATAGCCTTCAATTTCTTTCATGTATATATATATATATATATATATATATATAATCAAAGTGTGGAAATAGGACCATTTTCACAAAATTAACAATACATGCACAATACAATCTTGGGAAATAATCATTCAATTATTTATGTTCCAACAACTTACATACACCTTTTCAAATATTATATTACTTATAATCTCCAAACATATGTTAGTATTTATGTTAAAAAAATAAATATCCATTTTAATATTAATTTACAGTAAATAATATTAATATAATAATGTTAGTATTATATTGAACCAATTATAATGAATAATAATTAATAATGATGATATTATTATAATTCAAATAAGCAAAGCAAATTGTTTAATTTAAGCCTACATACTTTATGAACCTAAGTACAACATGCATTAAATGCATCAAAACATAGGCACATTTATGTAGTCCTTGGACATCTATGTTGGGTTTGCAATACCTCCATTAGAAGGGAAAACAATATTTGATCATTTAATGAAATATCGTAATGGGGGTATTACACTTGGTTGGTTTTCCAAAAATGTGTGTAGTACCTTCACAAAACCATAAAACATAATGTTTCAAACCAATGCATATTTGCAACACCTTTATATGGGTGGTGACAAATAATTTAATTGTGCCCTTAGATTTTTGCTTGAATGAACAAGTCCAAATTCCATGCAATACCTTCATTTTTTTCTCATCATTTTTGGCAATTGTAGGGTCTATTGGAATGTTAATTAGGTAGGTAGGTTTAGCCATGTAGGTGGGATCTAATATGTACATACCTAAAAGGCTAGTAGGTGGGGGGTTGCAAGGGCAAATAAGTAGGTAAATAGATAGGTGGGTAGGAAGGTGGTTGGGGATGAGAATATCAAATTTTAAATATATAAGAGAATAGGTACAATTTAGCCAAGAAAAGATATTAGTTTTGTTAATAAATAAGAATTTAACCAATAAATGAAAAGGCTTTTGAAACAGGTAGAAGTTTAGCCAAATTGGTTTGGCTAAGGAGTAAAGGTTTAGCCCAAAAAAAGAAAGTTTTGCTAGGAATTAGAAGTTTAATTAAGAAAATATATTAGTTCTACTAAGAAATAAGAGTGTACATAATAAGTAAAAAGGTCTTCAATACAAATGGAAGTTTAGTTAATAAAAGATTTTGGTTTGGTCAAAAAGTAAAGGTTTACCCAAAAAGTAGAGAATGCTTAGATGTGGAAGTTTAACCAAGAAAAGATTTGTTTTTGGTTAAAATTTAAAGGTTTGCTAGGAAAAGGTAAAGGTTTTGTCAAGAGCTAATGGTTTAGCCAATAAGTAAAAAGTTTTTTGAGACATGTAAAAATTTAGTCAAAAAAAGATATTTGTTTCCTAAAAAAAAAAGGGGTTTAGCCAAGAAAAGATATTAGTTTTGCCAATAGATAAGGGTTTAGTTACGAAAGGGTACATGTTTTGTTGAAAAGTAATGATTTAACCAATAAATAAAAAGATTTTCGCAACATGTAGAAGTTTATTCAAGATATAAAAAAATTGGCCATAAAGTAAAGAGGTTTTGGCAAAAGGTAGAAGTTTAGGCAAGAAAGGATATTGGTTTGGCCAAGATATAAAGTTTAGTTAGAAAGTAGGGAGGTATTGCTGAGAGGTGAAAGTTTAACCAAGAAAAAAATTAGTTTTGTCAAGAGATAAAAGTTTAACTAGGAAAAGGTAAGTTTTGTTGAGAGGTGGTGATTTTAGCCAATAAGTAAAGAGGTTTTCATGACATGTAGAAATTTAAAGTGATTTAACCAAAAAAAGATATTGATTTTATCAAGAGGTAGAGATTTAACCCAAAAAAAAGTGGTTTTGGCGAAAAGTAGAAGTTTAACCAAGAAAGAAATATTGGTTTGGCCAATAAATAAAAGTTTAGCCAAAAAATAATTTTTTTTTGTTGAGAGATGAAATTTTAACCAAGAAGATATATTAGTTTTGCCAAGAGATAGAAGTTTAACCATGAAAAATATAAGTTTTTTCAAGAAGAAAAGTTTAGCCAAGAAGAGATAAAGGCTTTTGCCTAAAAGATAAAAGTTGAGCCAACGAAAAGATTAAGGGTAGGTAAGTAGGAGGGGGTCAGATGTTAGTTGGTAGGGTAGGATGGTCAATAAGATGGCTAGGTCAATAGAGTAACTTGGTTAGAAGGTAGCATGGATGTCAAGGTTCAGAAAAAAACAGCCCCAAAAAAGACTCATTTGTTAGAAACCAAAATAAGTTGAGTGATTGAAACTAGATGAAAAATCGAAGCCCATCCCACGGATATAATGGCCAACTGGTGCACTCGAGGGTGCTGGTTCATGCTGGCCCCTTCAAAGGACACTTGTTTGATAATTGGAAATATTTTCAATCACAAAAGTTGGACACAAAAATTAGGTGATGTAATGTAATATGTGTCAAATTTTAATGTAACATATGCCACAATAAACATCATATATTGTACATTGTATTGAATGAAATCACAAAGTTTACATCACATGTGTCATGAGCTACGATCTTTTGTGTGAAAAGAATCATATTCTCTTGTAATGTCTTGAGAGGCTACCAGGATATAATTTAAGTGATGCTAATTGATTAATTCCATTGTATGTTTTCATTAACATAACATAACAAAACTAGGACTTTCACATTTAACTTGACAATATCTTGATAGTGTCAATTGCTTTCTTTATCATTTACCCTTTCATTAAAGTTATCTTCAAAATCATCTTGTGTTTGGGGGCCCTATTTTGACCCTGTAATCCATGTTGTATACCTCAATTTGAGTGTAGCTGCAAAATGAGCAAAACTGGTTTTTGTTCATTGAAACTGGGTAGCAGTTCACAAAGTTTTGCAGGGTTTTATTCTGACAAGACTTGATTTAGTAATTAAGAATATGAGCCAGCTGTGAAGGCCTGCAGGTGATGCAAATCCAAAACTGGGGATGAAACTCAGGGGAGAAAACCAGTTTGGTCCCCTCTTTCTTTTTTTTCTTTTTTTTCTTTTTCCCTGTGTACTATTTTCATCCTGATTGATGGACTTCATCTTGAGTAATTTTGCAACTGTAAATAGTCACTTAGCAAGTAAAGAGTACATCAAAACAAAAAAATTATAGGGGAAATTTGGGCAAGCTCTTGGTGTTGTTGGAAACCCCTCAGCAAGATTTAATGAAGTTGATTTGGAAATTTTTAAACCTGAGGTGCAGCAGATATTGAATTTTGATTAGTTTTTGTCATTGAAATTTCAATGAAATTATGTACCAAAAATTTATTTTGGAAGGAAAAATTAGTTCGGTACCCAGTTCACACTTAGGCCAATGGCACTGGTTAGACTAGGCCTAATGGCACAGGCTAGACTCGTAGGAGTAAAACCACACTCCCACCCACCAGCCAGCAGTTGAAAGGAAGCAAAGCCCAGAGTGATAATACAAGGGATCCAATGGTCGGTACCAAACAGAACTTAAAGCCCTAGATCATCAATGAGCAAAAGACACCATTCAGGAAAGCACAAATGGAAAGAGAAACCATTCCTATCTGCACCTTTTTCCTCTCATTATAGAGAGGACAAGCATTGCCCTAATTTCAATCCTTTTCTACTTTGTGACTAAAAATATAATACACAATTGCAATGCATACATTGCAAACCTTATTCTCTGTTGGATTCAATATAGATACTCTAAATTATTTGCATATATACAGGAATTGAATACCATGGGTCCCATGACTGAAAATGGAAAAAAAAGAAGAAGAGAGGATTCTTGCGCATTATTGATGCACTCAAATCACAAACATGAGCCAAGGACACAGGTGCTCTCAGGGATAACAAAATTTGTTCCGAGTTAGAAGTATTGCACGGCCAACTCTAGTGACCATTATTGACACAAGCAAAGACTTTTTAAAACTCACTTTCCTACACTTAGGTGATCCTAACAGTTGTGGAAAATATAGCAGAAACTGTTTTAACCTCTTTCCAAAATCGAGGTTTGAGAATCGCATAACAATCCTCAGAATGTATCAATTCTGATCATCATCACCTGCTGCTGTTGGGGTTTCTCATTGTGCAATGGCTTCTTCATGTCTGCTCCCCACTTGCTGATCCCTTGAAACAAACTCAAAGGCTGGATGGAAACCTTGTTACAGTTCAGAAAGCAGGAACAAGAGCCTTCTCCAACCAGCAAGGCCACATTTTAGGACCACACAATAGCTTGTGAAGTGACTATCTCCAGCCATGGATTGTACAGGGGCACAATTGGGCTCTGCTGCCTCCAATCTGCCATGGTTTATTTCTGTACTTTGTCGGGTAGGTCACAATTGCACTCATTAATCTTCACTGCCTCATTTGCCATGGTTGTCATTGACCCCTTTCAATTTCAGGTTAGAGTTGTCAAGCATCCATGCATCCAGATAGCCATCTTAGAACTCTCTTAGTAACTCCCGAAAAAAAATCCGCAAAAATGAACTATCCACTCTCGTCAAAGTTGGTTGATATTGTCCAACACTGACAAAACTGGAAACCTGTGTCTGCTGCCCCTGGTAGCTTGACTCCATGAGTTTCAACAGGCACCCAGTTGTGGAAGTCCTTACAGTGCATTCAAAAACCTCACTGCCAATAGTATCTACATACATGCCTACTGAGTTGTTGGCAAGTTGTTGTCAGTTAAAAACAGTTGATCCAATAAGGGTAGGGGTCGCCTACGGCCAGGGCCCATACCCACCCTCTCTGAACTAGTCACTTCCAGAGATCTAGTCAACACTTGAAGCATTTCTTGCATTGCAAGCTGCACACAAAACATGGGTAGGAACTACAAGTTAGAATCTCCAGACAGAGGTTACAATACACCAATGTGAACTGCAGATTGAACCAAGAGGTAGTGCAGATGTGCAGACGTGCACTCAAAACAAACAGTGGTAGGAAATGTGCAGAAGAGAAATTAGAATGCACCCCATTCTGCTAGGAGTCACTTCCCCCTGTAGGACTGTTTTGGAAACTTGTGTATTGATACCCAAAGCAACTATTATTCACTCAGCTAATAGCTTTCTTAACTGAGATGTTAAAAACCAAGAGCTCAATCCTAAACTGCATGCCACAATGGAGGACTACTGCTGGTCTTACTTGGACTTGAAACATGTTGAAGGACCCAGCACCAATGTTGGCACCTGGGCGAAGAGGGTCATCAATACACAGTGCCAATGGTCGTGAAGCCTTGTCAGGCCAAAACAAACCCCCACTGGACCCATTTCTTCCCTGTCATCATCCAAAAAGTGTGCATCAGAAGCTGACAGAATAAAAAATGCAAGCAGTCAAACCTACATCAGCAGAGAGAAAAAATAGCATTTAAGTCCTGTTGGCAGTGCAGATAAAGGGCTGATAAATCAAAACTGATGAAGAAACTGGTGGTCTGTAGGTGTACCTTCAAGACAAGCCGAACATGTGAAAAGTCAATCTCTCTCCCAAAACTCTGCAGAAAGCCAATCAACAACAACCCCAGATTTGGAGATGGTAATGATTGCATAGAGGCTAGCAGCTCCTCTACAATACCTCCTGCCCTTCGGATGGAAGGCTCCCCACTGCTGGAACGAATGGGTGTCAATGAATTCGTTACTGTCCCTCCTGTACAACAGTGCCAGCCCACAGTGATCATAGTAGGTTCATAGGGACTGACTGAAGACCCAGCTACAGCAATTTGACACAACAAGAGACAGAATCCTAAATGTGAGATGGCAAAGCTTGTAGTTGATGCTGGCATTTAGTCAGTAGATCCTGAGGAGTAGGAGGCACCTTCATCAGAACAGTCCAGGCAATCCATGCTTGATGATGCAGATGCCTGTGAGCAGTCAATAGATTCTTGCCTTGGAGACAATGAGCTGGCAGATGAAGCCAGAGCAGCCTCTGAAGGAGCTTCTTGTGATCTCAACCCTTGGGGTGTGCCACAAGAAACGGGTGCTCGCTGCCATGGGCATGAAAAGGAAAGATTCATGACACTAACCATGACTACAATCTATCTGTTCATCTACATCTCCTCCTGCTGATTGCCACAAGTATAACTTGTGGCCTGAAAGACAGTTGATGAACATCTAGTAACTAACTTGCAAAAAAAGGGAAAGATATCACTACACAAACAACACATTTGATGAATCTGGCATCAGCAAGAGTTACCTCCAAATAGAACACCAACATCAGTGTTAGTGAAAATGATCCAAGACCTCCAGTGTAGACATCATTGAGCCCTCTCTGGTGTAGATACGACTTCAGTAGAAGCACCTGTCATTGAGCTCAAAATGATGAATGGACATTCATGCAGGAGGATACTGAACAAAACAGATACAACAGCCAAAACATGGGACAAAAGTCAGTAGCACAGAGTTGGTACCAGGGGTGCCAATGCAGGGAATTGACGAAGTCTTTCAATCACATACTCCCTTGCTGATGTGCCATTGTGAGATTTGGTTGCTGCTTCAAACTTGGCGTTTGATTGCACACTTCCTCCAGCAGCAGCAGGCCCATCTGTTGCCTGCACTCCTCCAGAACGCCCTGTCTTCCTCCCTCCAATTGTTATGTCAATGGCAACAGAAGGGGGTGGGGAAGGCAGGGGCATCTCCACAGATGCAATGGAGGGTCTGCAGCGCAACTTAATTACTGGCATGGATGCCGAATCAATGGTGATGAGGCTTTCGCACCACTCATATTCTTTTAGAGCTGTACCCAATACTCGTATCAAAGGTGCAAGAGCTCGTGCACCCAACAATGCAGTAGTTTCAGGTGTATCAGGCGGGGGTGGTGAATCCAATACTACCACATCCACATCACTGTGGGGTAGGCACAAACCAGTAGCAAAAGAGCCAAATACCTGACAAATGTCAAAAGGACAGGATCAGTAGCATGATCCAGCATTTCTACAAAAAAGGCCATAGACAATTCAAACAATACCATCTCCTTGGTTATGCCAACTTCTTTGCTTGATCACATACACGATCAAAGCAAGTTAGTTAAAATCAGGATGCTATAGTGAGAAACTGCTGCCAGAGAACACATGTAAGACCTCAGGTTACTCTCACCTCAACATCAGCACTGGGCCAAAGTCGTTTCACAGCCTCACGAACACAATTAACTGCAGTTTCTGCACGAATCCTGGCATCTGGTGATGGCCTTGCCATGGAAGCAAACTCCACAATCTCTGTGTGGAGTGCTTCCACGTTAGCCAGCAACTGAGGTGGTGGAAGTGCAAACAGGCCATCATCACCAATAGGAGACATGGGTGTTGACATTGGCAGAGGAGAAGGAATTCCCCAACCACCTTGGACATAACCATTACGTAATTTGGTGCCTCCATCTGGTAGGGCTCGAGTGACAGGTCGGTATGCTACTGGATGCGGGCCCATGTCAGCATAGTTTGCACCTGGGCGCATACGTGCATGTGTACGGTCACGGTAGTAACTGTTGGAAGGGGCAGGTGACAAGGGTGAATGGCGATGATGCTGCTGCAAAGAGGGAGGAGGTGTTGGTATTCGAAGAGGCATCAACTTATGGCCAAGCTGTCTTTGCTGCTGTGATTGCATCAATGCAGGAGCTTGATCAGGAGGTTGGGATTGCATGTTCTGAACATGGACCTTCTCTTCCACCAGCTCCTCTTGCTTCAACTGGTCATTCTGCTGGCCCTTCTGCAGCTCATAAACTGGTAGGCTTGGCTGGAATGGTGGTGTCTTTGGACGTGGTTTTGCCTGGAGTGCTTGTGGGGAGGGTAACACTGCAGACGGTGGAGTGACTTCAGTCAAGGAATCCACAGCCTGTGGACTCTGCTGCTCACCAGACACCTGAGTTTGAGAATTCTGTTTACTTTCTGCTGCATCAGCCAATGGAGACTGCAGCTGCAATGGTGTAGCTTTAGCCACAACCACTGGCATAGTCTTGACTGTATCTATACAAGGAGATGGTAGTTGGCCAGAAACACCAACATTCACTGAGCTAGTACTATCCTCTACCAGAACAGGCTCATGCAATTGGCGAAGGCCAACTGCATCATTGCCTTGCCAGGCAACTGTCTTGGAAACAAAATTTGCTGGACTGCTTCTCTTATCCACAGCACCTACAACAACCTTCCTTGCTTGAGGGTTCCCACCACATCCACGCATGGCTTTCTCACCTTCCAGCAAAGCATTCCTAGGTGGTCCATCCTTCCCTATTTCTTTTGTCATTGTGTGGGAGTCCATGCCTTTCTCACCTTCCAGCAATCCATTCCTGGGTCGATCCTCCCCTACTTCTTTCACTGTTGTATTGGAGTCAACAGAGCCCACTTTCCCAATGACCTGGCAGGCTCCAGGTAACCTTCCAGAAGGAGCCGAACCAGTTCCTGTACCTACTAACCTGGCAGCCAACGTCAACTTGCTATCCTTCCATGCTGACCCCTTACCTACTCTCCTCACCTCTCCTTCTCCAAAGAATGCATCCTCTTTCTGTTGTTGCCTCCCTTGCACACCTAGATTCAAAGCTTCAAAATTTTGTTGTGAATGGCTATCTCCTCCATCATCTTTCAAACACTTCCTTCTTCCCCACGTATCTCCATGATTGGAGGGTGTTGGGCCACCACCTGTACTGGAAGAAGCCCTACTGCTCTGTGCACTACCATCTGTGCTGGCAATTTGCCCACCATCAAAACCCACACTAGGACTAAGTCTCTCTATATTACACATGTCTGTGCCTGACCCACTCATGCCAGCTTTCAATGCTGCACTGTAGGACATAAATCCTCCATGCACAGGCGGCTGTAAATCCAATTGAGGATCCCAACCTTTGCTACTTCTCACAGCATTCAACTCCGAATTCAGTTCTTCAGAGTCAGCTCTGGAGTCCCTTTCACTGCCATTCTCACAGGATCTATTTGCCTGCTCTTCACCTTTCAAAACTATCTCATCATGGGCCTCACGAAACCCACTGGTCACATGCGAAACAACTAGTGATCCTCCATTCTCCCTGATCCCTTTGTTAGGCTTATCCTCATCCTGCGAAACCCAGCTGGAAGAAGATACACCAGTGCTCGAAGAACCACTCCAAGAGTCCGAATCTGATCTCCACCTTTGGGCAATATCTGCTCTGGACTCCCTGTCATGACCCAAGGCATCACCATTCATGGGCGTGGTGCTGTAACCAGAGAGGAATGCTCCTGCAGTGTTGGTAGAGCCATTGCTTACTGGTCCCCACCGTTTTCGCCCTGCTGGTGAATTGGGTGAAGTGGATCTTGGGGGACGATTCATCCGAGTCACTTTACTCTTGGACTTCACCTTCTCCCATTCCCCTCCAAAATCATCCTCGCCTTCCACCATTTTGTGGTGGTCGGATGTTCCAAACAGCTTCAACAAATCCTCTGCCTGCATGGGTCATTTTGCAATGAGACAACAGGAGCAAAACTACAGCATGAACCCAAACACACACCTATGCTATCTTGTCCACACTATGATCAATAGAATCCTGTACTCTGTGTCTTAAATAATAGTTTTCTTGTTACACCAGAACTTCAGGAATTTATGAACTTGTATGACATGCATACTTCAGCCTTGGAAAGCTCAAGTCGGAACTTTGGCCCGTCGTAGTGATAGAGCAAGGGGCGGAACTTCTCTTCTGGCAGAGGAGGTCTCTCTTCCCGCCACCGCACTCTCACCTGCCAACATTAGAAAAGTCACAAGACCAAATCGCTTCCTCAAAAGGTCCACATTGCAACTACACTGACTTTCAACAATCTGAAACAGAAATCTCTGGAGAACTGATGAACTCAGGCAATCAGGCAAACTATTCAATAAGTGCTTGAAATTTTCCATGTCCAAAAGCTCATGAGGGCCATGATGGAGAAGGCCACCTGTGCAGGAAAGCGAGATGATTGTCGAGTGTTTTTGCGAGTGTCTTTAATCTCCCAAGCACCTGGCTCCAAATTCAGGCCCCCATCACTTGATGCCTGAACAGGGTTATACAACAAGACATGTTAATGACCTAGCCAGCGCAGACTCAGAACCAAGTTGTCTTCAACTTTATGAACACAGTCCTACTCTAGTACATAACCACGAAAGTAAGACTTCAAGTCATGTTGTGCCAAGTTGCAGACTGGATCACATCCCAATAGTGTGTATTGGGCTGCTATTCTTCCCCAACTGTAGGGTCATTATGTTTGACAGTCTCAACAAACTATACTCCAAGAAAGCAAGCTGCAAGTGATGAGTAACAGAGGGTGGCAATAGAGTGACACCTCAAAAACACCATGTAAGCACCGTGTCGAATAATTGTAAAGAAAAAGTGGTAGTCCTGGTTGTATTGCCCTCACAGTGTCTTGATACCTTTGAGGCAGCCCTGCATACATGCAACAAATGCAAAAGCAGGCATTACACAAACAAAATGATTCAGAAAACAACCCAGCAGCACAGCTCGTACTTTGACCAGAAATTAGGTAGAGCTCCCATCCAGTATCCTGGTCTGATAACCATGCTCAAATCCCCTGATAAGGAAACACTGCAAAAAAGCATTTCACAAAGAAACAGTAAAACAAGTTGGCAGTACATATCAGAACCCAGACCTCTCACTTCCATCTCAACAAAAGGTTCCACCATTTCAAATTCTGCAGTGAATCATAATAGGGACCTTCCTCCAGTACTCTTTGATTTAGCAAAATCCTAAGGATAGTCTCCTGTCAATGAATTCTCATGAGAACATTCATTTTACCAGAACGTAATAATAGAATTGTCTCATACTCATTCACCAAGTACAGTCTACAAAGAGTTCCTTGTATCTCCAATTTGAAGGAGAAGTACTCCCACTAGAAACTGGTTTGAACATCAAAGAATAAATGAAAAGCTCCACCAAGAAGCCTTGGAGAAACAATTGCTGTCACTTTCTCCATACACACCAGGGCAGGGCAATGGCCACACCCACCAACCGCCAACAAGAGACAGGAACATGAGCGAGCTACACCCAGGTGCTCCATGAACATATGGGCATGCAAAGACAGATATGAATATCATCAAAGTCTGTCTCACCAAGGATTTTAACTGTAATCATGGATGACCCATAAAAAGACTTCCTAGGCTTGCAGAATCAGCAGACCTGGAGACCAGAAAAAAATACCTCTACCAAAATCTCCATGCAGCCCTCATCTTTGTGTGCCATTTCATGACACAACAATGTAGTTACTCTGAAGATGTAAGGCCTTGGATCCCTAGCAAACCCATACATACAAAAGGGAAGAAGCCCAGAGATCATTGAATTTACCTCCAACCAAGATATGAGAAGCTTCAAATTGCCTGTTTGATTGTGTACCTCACTGCATCATAAAGACTGAAAGGGCTAGGTTGAGTCAAACACCAGCAGATAGAAGTAGAGCATCAGGAGTTTTAAGGACCTCAAAAAGAGTAATTCTAAAGCAATCTCCAAATCATATTCAAATCCTTACATAAGATGAGCAAAATGTCACCAATTCCTTGGTGGGAGAAGGAGGAAGCAATGACACTGTCAAGTGAATTTGGTGTCAGTTAAAAACACATGTTCTGCATGTGTTAGAATGCAAGCCTTAGGATCAATGAAAGACCTGGCATATAGAACAGGATCAGCAACTAAAAAGAAAACCATCCTTTGAACAAGACACGTCAAAAAAAGGAGATTCCAACATATCAAAAACAGTTAGCTACTTTCATCAAAGAAAAATTCCTGTAAAAAGTCAGGATATCAAGCATAATTAATCAGAAAGTTTATGTATCACTCAAACTTCTCAATACTTAGAATTCAAGTCAAACTGAATGGAATCAATATCATAATAAGGTTTTTCAGATCCCACATAAGATCAGCAGACAAGAAAGAAAGGCAGGAAAAAAAGTAGGAGAAACCAACCTATAATAAACAGAGTAAAAAAGACTGAGGAGTGGTTTGTAGGACAGTAAGAGTCACATGCACTTACCAACCTGTAATAAACAGAGAAAAAAGAATGGGAGTGGTTTGTAAGGACAGTAGTCATATGCATCACCATGTTCAGTGATGGTAAAAACAGCAACATGTATGGTAGGATCAGCAACCATAACATCCCTACCAACTTCATCAGCTACTGACAAGTGGATGGAGGCAAATATAGAATACATTATCCAACATACCAAGTTTCTGTCACAAACCACTAGTAACAGGGGGACTTTGTCATGATGCTGGCTGGCTACCTCAAAAATACATCAGAAAGGAGAAGGTAAAAGAAACACAGAAAAAAGAGGAACACAGAAAGACAGAAAATGCAAAAAAAAAGAGCCCAAGAAAGTGAAGAGAAAGAGAAGAGCAAAACAACAGAGACTTTTTGAGAGCATGATCTTTTGAGAACAAATACAGAGCTTGAAAAGCTCCCCCATTTCCAGATTAAGAATTTCTTTGAGAAATTAACAATTTGAAGATTCCAAAGGTAGAAACACTGAACATAAAATCTTTCTATGTTTAGCAAAGCTCTGGATTGATTTGATAGACATTCTGAAGAGTAGCCATCCCCCTTTGCTCTTCAAAAGAGTAATTCAGAATGACCCTAGATGACTTCTTCTTCCAAAGAGAAAGGAATCAAAGTGTATATGAAGGTAATGTAAACATCTCTTCTCTCTCTCTATCTCTCTCTCTCGCTCTCTCTCTCTCTCTCTCTCTCTCTCTCTCACACACACACACACACAAACATGTGAAGTGGCACCATCTGTGATCATCAAATCCACACATCACTTTTGCTCCAGCCTATGATCTCAAAAAGACAATAAGCTTCTGGTGATTGAATAACCCCAGGTTTAGGTGGTGAAAGAATACATCGTGAAAGCAAGCATGCATGCATGCATCAATCCATCAGGGGAAGGATCAAACCCCTGACCCAGGGTACATGCAAAATCAAAAGGAAAAAAGAAAATCCTTGACTGTTTGAGTTAAATAGACATTGAGGTTTTCAGAAACAGAAAGAAAGGAAAGAAACTAAAGAAGGAACTGGTGCTCTGAAAACCCCAAAAACAAAAAATAAAAAACAAAAAAAAACTCTCCCCCAAAGTAATGCACAGAATCCACATCACACTGTCAAGCAAGTCATCAACAACATTTCCCATCCCCCCCTCCTACGGGAATGACAAAAATCCACACGGGGAGGGAAGAGTAGGAGAAACAAGCAGCCGAGAATTGAATCAATCCAATCCAATCCATCCAACAGCTTGTTGTTTCAGTCACAGTTGGATCCAACAGAGGTACCACACAAACCCAGGAAGCAAAACAGAAAGCAGCTGGGAAGAAAGCAAAACCGAACGAAATTGAAGGAAGAGGGAAAGGGAGAGAAGAAGATGAGAGAGAGAAAGAGAGGGAGAGAGAGAGAGAACTTTACCGAATAAATGGCGCTCGAAATCCTCGCTCATGGTATCATTGTTGCACACGAAGATGAAACCCCCAAGAGGTTCAATCAGGGCTACTGCAGCCGCCGACTCCCTTCTTTCACTTGCGATACCGCTTCTTCCTCCTGCTGCTGCTCCTCCCTTGTGTTTCGGATACAAATGAACGTCGTGGCTACTACTGCGCTTCGTGGCTACCATGTTTTTCTCCACAATCCTCCTTCCTTCCTTCCTTCTGTCCTGCCTTTCTTCCTTCCTTGTTTCTTTCCTGCCTATCGTCTCTCGGATGCTACTAAGCCTCCTCCTCTCGGACCTCCCGCCTTACCGCAGTCCCTCCCTGCCCCCGCCAGCGCAAACCCCTTCCTCCTTCCCTCTTCCTCCTCCTCCTCCTTCAAACGATAAGAGTCCACAGCCCGCTCCCGAATTACAACAGCATAAAAAAGCACGCATCAGAAGAGTCGGTCCAAAACAAACACACACACACACACATCCACAAAGGAAGGAAGAAACGTAAGAACGAACGTCAGGAGCAATCGCGCGAGGCAAAGGAAGGAAGGCAGGCTCGCCGCGAAGGAGAAGCGAGAAGAGAGCGAGAGTTCTTCGCAAACCAGAACAGGCAGGGAGGTAGGTAGGTAGGTCGCAACGCAGCAACAGGGGTGAGCTTGGTGGAGGGCCGAGGCGCTTCGCCATCGGCTAAGCCACCACAACCTACCCGTCTTTTCTTCAGGTAGGTAGCAATACCGGGCAGTCTAGCCGGCGGCGCCCTCCCCCGCACTCCCCCCTCTTTCTTCCTTTGGCCCCCAGGGTTTTGGGGGATGCCCAATGCCCACGCTCGGCGGGCGACCCCTTTTCTTTTTTTTACTTTTTTCACTTTTTTTACTTTTAAGTACTTTGGTTTGTCAGCCAACTAACCTTCCTTCCCCATAGGACCAGTGTTTTTTTTATTAAGGATTTTGTGATGTAGCCAAGGTGGCAATCATCCAAAAAAAGAATTTAGCCAAATTTGGCTATAATCTAGACATGATTTTTTTACTAAAAAAATAACAGAATCCTTCTATATTCTTGACTACGTAATGGAACTTATCATTAAAAAAATTAGTGATTTGAATTTTATTTTTTTCCAAATCTGTTGAATTTGGACCCCTTTTTTTCCATGAAAAATTCTTTTGTAAAGCTCGAAATCATATATTTTGGGTTGAAATAGCACCTATCCCATGTCGACTATGAAACCCAATTTTCAGGACATGCAAATATGATAAGTACGTGAAAGAAATTTGTGGCCTACAACTAAGGAATCGATTTAATTCAAGTTCATTGTTTTCCATTTAACCCATGATTGCACATCTCATCATCATAGAGAAAACCCTAAACCATGTTATTTTGAGTTCACCATTTTCCATTTAACCCATGATTGCACATCTCATCATCATAGAGAAACCCTAAACCATTTAAACCCTAGACCCTTATTGCTACACTTGAACATTGCACATGGAGACCCTAATATTGCACACAATGTACACAAGATTGTTGTTATTTGAGTTAGAAGAACCCCAATTGCTCTTTGTGCAAATATAACATGCATAATCTATAATGATGTATGTTCGGGTTTTTTGTGTGCAAGGAATAAAGAAACAATGGTGGTGCATGGTATTATAGGAATTGGTGTGGGATAATAGAGGAATAAAAATGATAGGTCTCTTTACCTTATCAATATTTCTTTTTCTTTTTTTTCCTTTAAGGGACAATTTTTCTTTTTCTTTTTTCACTAGAAAAAAAAGTTCAGAATTTTTTTGAGATTTCTTCTTTTCTAATGAAAACTTCACTAAATTTTTCTGTTCCGAAAAAATTTCCAAATTTTCACTATCAAAAATTGTAAAAAAAAAGACTTGCTGAATACCCAAAGTCAGGTTTTTTTTGGCAATTTTTATATTTTTAAAAATGCAATAGCTTCCCAAAATTCTAGAAAAATTAGCCAAATTTGCAATAGAAAAATAATGTTTTACAAAATTTCCCAATTTTCTGGTGGGAAAAAATGACCAATTTATTGAAATGAAAAACTGCGGAGTGCTAATTATCCATAGTACATGGCACCTTGGACACTAATTCTATTATTTGTATAAATGTTGAAATTCCCCCCACAACAAAAATCAAATAATAAATTCATGTGAAATGAAAAAAATAGCTAATCTTTTTATTATTCGGGAATATTTTATTTTCAGCCTGAAATTTTCAAATTTTATGAATTAATTAATTAATTAATTATTCCAGACATCTTGTCTTATACTACAGGTACTCTTTTCAGTACCCTCATTAAGGGGGGAAAAAAATAAAAATAAAAAAATCCCTAAAATATTTTTAACCTTTTGCTGTTGTACTCTCTCCAAAACTGGTTTCAAAAACTGAATTTTTTACCTTTTGGTTTTTTTTACTCTCCAAAACTGGTTACTTTTATCAGCCACATAATCCAGATGCGAGGACGGGGTAAGTAAAAAGGAGGACATACTACCTACCTACCTACCTACCTACCTACTTACCTACCTACACTTGCTAGGTAGTAGGTAGGTACCTTCTTCACCTCTCTTGAGTGAGGCCTCTTTGAGACTCTATTCTATTACCCCCAGAAATGATGAAATTTGGTCCTGGGCTGAGACTTTTTCTTTTTCTTTTCTTTTAAATTTTTTTTTAAAATCCAGTCTTTTAGGTGAGTACTACACTTATATTTTTTTAGAGTTTTAGAATTTTTTATATATTTTGGCTGGTGATTTTTTTGGGTTGTAAATTTGGCAAATTAGTATCATTTTTTTTTCCCCCACAAACATCCTTTTGTGTGTGATGAAATCATATTTTTCAGGTTTTAAAAATTTATATAAAATTTAATTTAATTTAATTTTAAAAAAAACTGCCCCCCGAAAAAATATTGGTGCCAATTGACCAAGAGAGAGCCAGGAGAGAGAGAATTGATGAAATTCTTGTCAATTCAAATTGACCCAATTGGGTTGTTCATGGGGAACATTAAGAATAAGTTGCAAGTCATTCTAGTGTTTTTCTTTCACAATTTCACACCCATTTCTTACTAATGGGCCAAACCCACCAAAAGAGTAGACCAATTCTTGTGGATTGAAATTTAACTAATTTGAAAGTTCATGCAAAGCCATAAGAAGTAAAGCTAGGATACCTTGTAGTACCTTGGCAACTTGGACACGGGTCTATCAAATAATTAATTAATGTAATCTTCATTTTGGCAAATAATATATTCTTGAAGATTCAACATTTTCCTTCACAAAAAAAAATTCTTTGAAAATAAATTAAAATTATATATAGATAGTGTCTAAGCTACTAAGGTTGTAGGGCAATTTAATCAATGCCCCATTTAGCCAATGCCCCTTCACCTCACATCTCCTTCTCAATTGTTCCAATTGTCCATCCTTCATCCATCTACATTAGTCCTAACAATTTTTTTCCTATCATTCATCGACATCCTTTTGGACCACCAACAATAACAAATTTTGGTCATGCCCAAAATTATCCACCTAATGTAAGTAAGCAAGACATGATGGTGTTTGAACATTTAAGTTTTTAGAGAGCTTAAAATATTTGGACATAACTTGGTTGTTTTTAGGAGATAAAAGAGGTATTGTGAATTTCCATTTGGCACACCCTTCACCATAAAGATTGTTCAATTGAATAAAAATGAATAAGATACGGGGTTTGGAAGTAGTGTTTAATTTAAAGCAATAAATGTTCAGTTTGATAAGGTAATTGTTTGGATTTTCATATATTTGAACATAACGTAATTGCTTCTAGAGTTTCAAGAGGGATTATAAAGCTTAAGGTGTGTATGCCCATTTTTTTTTTAAATAAACAAAAAAAATGAAAAAGATACATGCTTGTTTTTTTCATTTTTTTTTCTTAGTTGCTCTAGTAGCTTTGATGCTCAAAGAAGCATTTTAGACTTTCATTTGACACACCCATAGCCATGAAAAACATTTTTAAAAAATAAAAAATATATGAATAAAAATATTCAATTATCGACTTGTGTTCAATGATGAACTTGTCTACACTATCCTTCAACTTTCATTGCACATACCCAACCACCACAACAAAGTGCCATATACACCATTCGGTCAAGTGGCAAAGCATAGGGAAACCTAAGCTAGGCTTCATCAATTCTTAGCATGAAATGGGGAAATCCTAAGCATTTTGTTTGTTCTCTCAAACATCAGCACCAAGTTTGTTCTTTTTTTATGTTACACCCGCTTTGACCCTCTTGTGCCATAGACCTCAATTGTGATGTAAGTACCCATAATGTTGAAAAATGTTCATGTGTTGTGCACTTGTTTTTTATTCTTGTCTCTCTCTCTATCTCTCTTGCCTAATTTCTATGAACATGATCTTGAGTCTCAAATCCCTTCATTCTTAGGGTTTGCTTATTTTCTCCTTCATCTCATAAAAGATTTTGAATCATACCTAAGGTCTTGACTCTAAAACTATTTAGCATGATGTTCGATGGTATGTTACACTTGTCAACTAGTGGAATATTCAACATGGTTTCTAAAACAACTACGAAATGTTTCAACCCCAAAAAAACATAGAAGTAAATGAGTTTATTTCTCTAGATGATGGATTTTATTCATTAAAAGCCCGCAAATATAAGAGGAATTCCAATAATGTATAACAAATACAATCAATTAACTAATAAGCTTAAATCTCATTACACAAGAAATATACATATCTTTATCACCCATCAATATATTTTTTCACGTTTGCATTTTTTTTGGCACACTAACTATTTACAATTCATCGCAAATGTCAACAAATACTTATTTTGGCTAAAATCCTTGAAAGAATTCCACTTTGATCTTCTTGTCTAAGGTAATGGTTGGGTCAGCCAATCATGTGGCTCAAAAAAATAATTCATGCTAGTCATTAAGGTTGTAGGATAACATCTCCTAATTGTCATCTTTGAACTTGGATTCCCATTCAAGCTTCACTATGCCATAAGTTTAGTCATACATTACAAGCCTTTGCAAGAAACCTAACCTCAACTTGGCCTCTCATTGAACATTATTTAAGTCTTAACATTGAGAGTTTTGTTCAAGTTCATTTACTTCATTTGTCACCCAATTGTAACTTGGGAGTTCAATGTGCATCCCATTGGTTCAAACTTCATCATAACCAACTCAAAGTTCCAAGTTGATGGCCATAAGTCATAACATGGAAATGATGCATTTGTAATAAGATTATGGCACTTGAACTACAAATTCAAGTTCCTTTTTTCCAACCCATGAAAAAGTGAACTATAAACCCACCATAGTTGACGCATCGGATGCATTAGTGCAAATAAGCTCATAAATAAAACACTAGTATTATATATATCTTTCAACGCCTACACAATAATCAAAATCAATCTTGCATATCATTGAACCAAATTGTGCATGCAAGTTCAAAAAGAGGTTACATAAAAGAAAATTTTCTCCTTGAGCAAATTTTCTCCTTCACATATTTAACCAATAATATTTTTTCCCTAATTTATTGAATTGCACATAAGGACAATTTGGGCCCAAAATGGATTAATGTTCAATGTTGCTTTGTGGCAAAAATGCACAAGGCGGTTCAAATGGAATTGGTTTCAACAAAGATTGGAACAACCCAATTTTGTTCCAACTACGATACTGAAGAAGCAAAATCATTTTGAAAGACTAAGATCCATTCTAGAATCTCCAAGCAAGCCTCGAATTAAATATTGAATTCTTCAACTATTTAAGTTGTGACATTTTCAAGATTTTTGTCAAAGGAAGATGACCTTGAACAAAAACTCGTCTACAAGTATTTCAACTCTCAAAATGGTGGAAATTTACGTTGCTTCAACATGGCACCTCGAAATTGAAAGGAAGGAGGATTTGATATGGTTTTTAAATCAATGTTGACCAAGTACTAGCAAGGTTTCTTCAATTTAGGGGAAAGTGGATGGATGATATACAAAGCCCAACTTCCATCATTGTTCTTTTTAATGTGTTTTCATGAGCTAAGTAAAGTCATCCCCTCTAGTTTGATGAGTTGTGACTTGTTGTGGCCATGACATCACCTTAGATGCCATGACTAGTAATTGTACCCCCAACCACACAACCATCAATTCATGCATGGAAAAAACATAATTGATTCTTTAGTCCCCAAATTGTGGCCAAATTGTTAAGGATTGCCAAATTATAGTGTCCTACACATGTGGTGAAAAAGACATTGTTGGCAATGAAGGAATTGTTCAAGACATCAATAGGAATGGGTTAAAGATAAAATAAATTACGGAGTAATATGTGGAAACACCATGTCTCCAAGGATTTTCAAGGATTAACTAAATTATGGAAGACATTAAATTATTCCAAACTAGTGTTACCAGGCTCTGAGGATGAAATCAAAAGTATGGATTGAAAAAAAACCCTAAATTTTTTTAATTTTTTTAAAAAGGTGACCAAACTATTTTTTTTCTCACCCAAATTGATCCTCTAAGAGTTTCATTCACCCTGGTTCAAAGACAAACAAATTTGTAAAGCAAAACTCCCTACCATAGGTTTTTTTTTTTTTTTTTCCCCTCCAATTTTTTGTTATAGAAAATTCGGAAAAAAAATCCACAATATTAGCCAAATTATTCTAATTCTAATTTACAATTTTCACTAGAAAAAATAAAATTTCCCAGTTAGCAATCGGATCCAATTCTTGTTAACTGAGGTTGAAACTCATGGTTAATTATATGTTCATTACAAGTTCCAATCTGGTTTTGAATAATGTATCCACATGTAAATGGAATTAGGGTTCCTGATTCCTAGTGCAATTATTTTTATTTATTTTTATTTTTTAAATCCCGATTTTGAAAATCCGTCATTGGTTTTATTAGTCAGAATTGGAACTGGCAATTCTTACTTGCCAAAACATGTACCCATCCAACACTGGTTAACTTGCATGGCAAGAACTCACCTCAAATTGGAGAAAGTAGTAAGCTTCAATATGACTATATATATATATATATATTATTTATTATTTATTATTTATTAAATATATTTATACATTTATATAAAGATAGGTGTTTGTTTGTTTGTTTGTTTTGCTTGCTTGGATGTGACTATGCTATAACCCTATCCAATCATGAGGGCCCCAGTCTTCTTTTGGTATTACCAAAAAGCCCTCAATGACAAGATGTGCACGTTTGTTTGTTGTTGTTCCATTGTTTTCAGACCGTGTTCAGACCAATGGAGCCAAAAAAATTATTGAATTTAGAGTGATTTTTGTTTCTAGAATTCGAATAAAATTTTAAAATAGTGTGATTTATTTTATTATTTATTTATATTAATTTGAGTTTCATATGAACCCTGAAGTTAAGCTAAAAGCCCACACCTTTGATTGAATTTTTTTGGTTGCTAAAAATTTAATTTATATTTAATTAAATAAGGTTCCATAAGAACTCTAAAATTGAGCCCACTTAGAAGACCCAAATAGTATTGGGATGGGTGACCTCTTATTATAAGAGTTTTAATATGGTTTTTCACCCATCTCCTTGCACGACTTGCTTCATGCTACTATTGATGGGTTTAGGTTTGAGGTTTCATGTTTTCTCCTCTTAGAGCTCCCCATTGTGCATTTTGCACTTTCAGGTGTGATCTTTTGTTAGGTCCTTTCCTTTTTCTTCTCTTGTTCCATTGTCAGGTGTTTTTCCTTTCTTTATTTATTTATTTATTTAATATACTTTGGGCAAAGAGCACAAGGACCCCACTAGTTTAGCTATAATAATAGAGATAAAATGGTGAGGGTAAGGGTTGTTTAGCCATGCACTCAAAAGAGAAAAGAGAGAGAAGGGTTTGTATATATAAAAACTCTCCTTGTCATATGCTCTATAATAGCAACCCAGGTGC
>Ga0209208_10003894_pt1 | contig 21335 bp, 19 predicted proteins | sample S1TSphfallax_3_FD_187694 | JGI IMG/M metagenome (GOLD analysis project Ga0209208, IMG submission 187694) | Host-associated microbial communities from peat moss isolated from Minnesota, USA - S1T2_Fd - Sphagnum fallax MG (SPAdes) (version 2) | ecosystem: Host-associated > Plants > Peat moss >...
ATGCCAGCGCAACAAGCTGGCGATACGCTCGACCGGAGCGTGCATGAGGTGCTGCTGATTGAGCCAGGCGAGTTTCTCGAAGTTGAATGCGGACGCGGATTTGTTGACGTCGGCGATGTCGAACAGGCGCACCATTTCCTCGATCGAGAAGATCTCCTGATCGCCATGCGACCAACCCAAGCGGACGAGGTAGTTGAGCACGGCCTCCGGCAAAAAGCCGTCGTCGCGATACTGCAGCACGCTCACCGCGCCGTGGCGTTTCGAGAGCTTCGCGCCATCCGGCCCCAAGATCATGGGCAGGTGTGCATAGACCGGCGGTTCATGGCCGAGCGCACGCAGCATGTTCATCTGCCGTGGTGTGTTGTTCAGATGATCGTCACCGCGGATCACGTGGGTGATCGCCATATCCATGTCGTCGACGACCACGCAAAAATTATAGGTGGGACTGCCGTCGGAGCGCGCAATGATCAGATCGTCGAGTTCGGTGTTTTGGAACACGACCGGGCCATGCACCACATCTTGCACGACGACAGCGCCTTCACGCGGATTCTTGAACCGCACGACCGGCGCCACGCCGGGCCGGGAATCGCTGCGCTCGCGCCAGCGGCCGTCATAGCGCGGCTTCTCGCCGCGCGCCGTCTGCGCCGCCCGCATCTCCTCCAGTTCCTCTTTGGTGCAATAACAGCGATAGGCGTGGCCGCTCGCGAGGAGCTCGTCGATGACCTCTTTGTAGCGGTCGAAACGCCGGGTCTGATAGAAAGGCCCCTCGTCATGGCCAAGACCGGCCCATTCCATGCCGTCGAGAATCTGCTGGATGGCCGCTTCGGTCGAGCGCTCGAGGTCCGTATCCTCGATGCGCAGCACGAATGTGCCGCCGTGGCGGCGCGCGTACAGCCAGCAGAACAAGGCCGTGCGCAAACCGCCGATGTGCAAGAAACCGGTAGGGCTGGGGGCGAAACGCGTACGGACGGGCATGCAGAGACTTCGCTGGCTACTTCGAAGGGCGCAGAGTTTAACAGAGTGCCCCGGGCGCACAGACCGGACGCTCTCAGGCCCTCTGATTGTCTTGCCGGGCCGCCGATGTCATAATTCTCTGCTCGGGCGGTTAGCTCAGCGGTAGAGCACTGCTTTCACACGGCAGGGGTCACAGGTTCAATCCCTGTACCGCCCACCACGCCTGTATCGCCCACCATGCGCTTCATTCCCGATCAAGCCCGTCATCATCATACCGTCCCGTGCGCGCTACCCAACTCCAACCGGTATGATGCATCGCGCGCATATGTCAAATCCCGCCATCTCCGCCGTGACGGTATGTTAAATCACTTCACCGCTAAAGATCCTTGAAGAACCGCCGATAGCTGTCGACCACGAGTCGCTCTCGAGAGACCCGAAGAGGTCAACTGTGCGCTTATGGCGACAGGTTGGTGCTTGTGCGAATTCGAGTGATCATCGAACGTACGTTCGATCGTGATGATGAGCGCGTGCGCTTCGATTGCGGTTGGTTTGTGAATCGATGACTGGGAGATGGGAAGGATGGTTTCAGGGGGTGGGCGCAATCAGCACGGTGGCCGATTACTCGGCGCGCGTGTCGACCGTCACCCGAAGTCCCCGAATCCTGCGCGCTTCGGTACACTCCGCTCGCCGGATCTGCGCTTATTGCGCCACCTGAGAGTCGCGATTGCCTGCGTGAGCTTCACGGCGCTGGCCGCTTGCCATGGTGTCGGCAGTTCGGAAAGCAGCGCTAATTCGAGCGGCGACTCGAGCACCAGCTCGAGCACGAGCATCAACTCGAGCACCAGCACCGGTTCGAGCACGAGCTCGAGCACCGACTCCACCACCGCGGCTGGCCCGGTCATCAAACTGCAACCGAGTCCGAGTAGCGTCACAAGCGGTACCGGTACCACCCTCTCCTGGAACGTTTCCGGAGCGAACGCCTGCCTTGCGAGCGGCGGGTGGAGCGGATCGAAGCCGGTGAGCGGATCGGCGACGATCGATGCGCTCACCGCGAATACGACGTTCATACTGACTTGCAATGGACCTGGCGGCGCGTCGTCGCAATCCACCGAGGTGATCGTCACGGCGCCCGCCCCCTCCGTGAGTCTCGCCGCACAAGCCTCGACATTGAACGCCGGCATGACCACGATGCTCAGTTGGACCTCGGTCGACGCGAGTACTTGCACGGCGTCCGGTGGCTGGAGCGGCAATGTACCGACGAGCGGCTCGCAGGCGACGCCGATCCTCACGGCGACGACGAATTTCATCATAACTTGCACCGGTCCCGGCGGTACGGCAACGCAGTCGACGACGGTGACTCTTGCCGCGACGGCACCGAGCATCACAATCACCGCGAACCCCAGTTCGCTGACGGCCGGCCAGAGCGCGAACCTCGCTTGGACGAGCAGCAACGCCACGGCGTGCGTTGCGTCGGGCGCTTGGAACGGAACCGAACCGCTCAGCGGTTCGCTCCCGACCGGCGCCCTGACCGCCAATACGAGCTACACGCTGAGCTGTACGGGCCCGGGTGGCAACGCCACGCAATCCGCGGTCGTTTCGGTCACGCCCGCCGTGCCCACGGTCAGTTTTTCGGCGCTGCCGAGCACGGTCGTGAAGGGATCGATGGCAACGCTCAGCTGGTCATCGGCGAACGCGAGCTCTTGCGTGGCGAGCGGCTCATGGCTTGGTGTCAAAGCGCTCGCGGGTTCGCAATCCACGGGCGGACTTCGATCGAGCGCCACGTACACCCTTACCTGCAGCGGCACGGGTGGGACGGCGGTGCAATCGACGACCGTCACCGTAGGCGCATCGACGAGCGCACCGACCGTGAGCCTCAGCGTTGGCCCAAGCGCAATCCAGAGCGGCGGGAGTTCCACGGTTACCTGGTCGACGACGAATGCGACGAGCTGCACCGCCTCCGGCGCGTGGTCCGGGGACAGACCGATCCGCGGTTCGCAATCCACGGGTACGCTCACGAGCAGCGCGAGCTACACCTTGACCTGTACCGGAAAGCAAGGGGTCGCGGCGCAGACCGCCACCGTATCGGTCACGGCGCCGCCACCGACGATCAGCTTTCATGTAAGCCCGAGTACGATCAGGAGCGGCAGCAGCGCCGCGCTGACTTGGCTTGCGAGCAATGCGACAAGTTGCAATGCCGGGGGCGCATGGAGCGGCTCGAAGGCGGTTGCCGGATCGCAGTCGACGGGCACGCTCGACGCGAATGCAAGCTATTCCCTGAAATGTTCGGGACCCGGCGGTGTCGCGACCCAGACAGTCACCGTATCGGTCAGCGCGGCGCCTCCCGTCGTGACGCTGACCGCCAACCCGTCAACCGTGCAGAGCGGCTCGTCGGCGACCTTGAGCTGGAAGGCAAGTAACGCAACGAGCTGTCTGGCGTCTGGCGGGTGGTCCGGCGCCCAACCCGTGAGCGGTTCGAAAAACACGGTTGCCCTCGGCACGACGACCACGTTCACGCTGACCTGCGATGGCCCGGGTGGTGCGGCATCGCAGTCCGCGGTGGTCACGGTCGCCGCGATACCGCCGAGTGTGTCGTTTGGCGCGAGTCCGACCACGATTCCGAGCGGAGCGACCTCGCTGTTGACTTGGACTTCGAGCAATGCGAACAGCTGCACTGCCTCCGGCGGATGGTCCGGCAGCCTGCCGATCAGCGGCTCGCGTTCGACCGCCGCGCTCACGACAAAGACCACCTATACGATTACCTGCACGGGCAGCGCAGGCAGCGCAACGGAAAGCGCAACGGTAAGCGTCGAATCGTCGACCTCTGGCACTGCCACACTGTCATGGAGTCCACCGACCGCCAATACCAACGGCACCCCTCTCACCCCGCTCAGCGGCTACACGATCTTCTACGGCAACTCGGCGACGCATTTGACTCATTCCATCTTCGTCTCCGGAGCGAATACCGTGTCCTACGAGATCAAGGGTCTCACCGCCGGTACCTGGTATTTTGCGGTCGCAGCGGATGCAAAAGATGGCACACAGAGTGCGATGAGCGCCCTCGGATCGAAGACCTTCTGACGGGACCGGCCGCTTGCTGGTCGAACGGTTTTCTTTGATGGTATTCTGCGGGTCCTGATGACCGCCAACCTCCAGTCGAACGCAGAATCGACGTCCCACAGGCCACAAACCAGCATCGGCATCGTCGTCATCGGTCGCAACGAGGGAGAGCGGCTGCGAGGCTGTCTGGAGTCCTTGGGAGACCTGCGAGACCGGACGACGTACGTGGACTCCGGATCGCGAGATACCTCCGTCGCCTTGAGCCGCTCGCTCGGTGTCGAGGTGGTCGAGTTGGATATGAGTATCCCGTTCACGGCGGCACGGGCACGCAATGCGGGATTCGAACGCCTGCTCGAGATGCACCCCGGATTGGACTACGTTTTTTTCGTCGATGGGGACTGCGAGATCCTCCCGGGCTGGATCGAGTCCGCTCGGGGCTTCTTGGATCAACATCCGGACGTGGCAGTAGTCTGGGGGCAGCGGCGCGAGCGCTTTGCCGATCGCTCCATCTACAACATGCTCTGTGCGATCGAGTGGGTCGATTATCCGCTCGGCAGCACCAAGGTTTGCGGCGGGGATTCCGTCTCGCGCGTGCAGGCCTTTCGTCAGGTCCACGGCTACCGACCCGATCTAATCTGCGGTGAGGAACCGGAGATGTGCGTGCGCCTTCGTCAGGCGGGGTGGAAAATCTGGCATTTGGACGTCAACATGACCCTGCACGATGCGGCGATCTATCACTTCTCTCAGTGGTGGAGGCGCTCCATGCGCGGTGGTTACGGAGCCGCGATCGGCGCCTCGCTGCATGGTGCGCCGCCCGAGCGGCATAGCGTGCGCGCGACGCAACGCGCGTGGCTCTGGGGTTTCTGGTTGCCGACCGCGACGCTCGTCCTCGGTATCGTCTTCGGCCCGTGGGCACTCGTCGTGCTCGCGGCTTATCCGCTGCAAGTCATCCGTTTGTGGCTGATGGGTCGCCGTTCGCCGCGGGAGAATTGGTGGCGCGCGGTGAGTTTGGTCGTGGGTAAATTTCCTGAAGTGCTGGGTCAGATGAAATTCGGCTTGGACCGCCTGCGCGGCACGAAATCCCGCCTGATCGAATACAAGTAAGCGGCCTACCGCCGAGATGCTGCGGGCTGGCTATTCCTCACTCATGCATCGACCCGTGAGAACAGCTCGTCGCTGAGTACGCGTTCGAGCATCGCGCGCGGTCCCGACTGCGTGAAGGTGTGATCGGATCGGTCGACCACGTGCAAGCGGCATCGGTCACCCAAGCGCTCCAGTGTCGATCCGGCCTGCATTTTGAGCAGATCGATCCCTGCCTCGCCCCGCGAGAACACGAACACGACGCGCACGCCATGCGTTGCCACTTTTTGCAGATCCCAGCCAAGATCTCGCGGTAGCCGTATACGCAGTCGCCGCGCGAGTTCCCGGCCAATCGATTCCAAGGTGACGAGCGGCCGGTGCACATAGATCTTGACGATGCGCCCAAGATTCACGTCTCCGGCCATCAGCCGTCGCCAGGCCGCCATCGAAAATACGCGCTCCCGATAAACCCCCGGATTACGGACGATCTCGACCTCTTGCAGGTCCTCGATGCGCGACCCCTGCTTCCAATAGAAATTCTGCGGGTTCAAAAGCATGATGCGTTTGACCCCCAAACCCGCCACCGCGGCTCGCAGCGCATGGTAGCCGCCCGAACAAAGCCCGATCAGCGTCACGTCCCGTACGCCATAGCGTGCGCTCAGTGCGTCGAGCGCGATCCCGATGTCTTCAACCGCCGCCGGTGGGAATACCTCATCGTCGGGACGACCATCGCGCGTCTCGCTGTCGCCGATTCCCGCAAAATCCATGCGCAAGACGATATAGCCCTGCCTCGCCCAGCGGCGCGCGAGCGAAACATACATGCGATTCGCACCGATGTGATGATCCACCGCTGCGTTCAAGAGTATTACCGCGCGTTTGCGTGATTCACCTTGAGCCGGCTCGGTCGCAATGGAAAAGAGCAGCTGATCGGGACCCAAGAACAGCGGCGATTCGGAAATCGAACGATCGGGGAAGTCGGGATTGCCGGGTAGAGACAGGACCGCCGAAGCCGTCGCGGGAGACACCGTCACCACGGACCACGTCGACGCGACGCTTGCGGATTCTACCGCTGCTTCGGCAGCGGTTTCCCGCAGCCAATCGCAAGTCGCGGCAATCATCTCCCGCGGAGCGCTCGCAAACTGGGGCGCCGTCATGATCATTTCGATGAGCCCCGGCAGCACGAGGTATCGAGATCTTGGGTCCCCGGCAGTGACGCGTTCCGCCCAAACGCGCGACATCGGCAGGCTCGCTCCATCGATGATCAACAGCCGGGGCAGCGGTCCGGCTTGGGGAGCGTTGAAGTCCATCTGCCCAAGGCTCGTGAGCGTCGCCGCGGACATGGGAAAACCGCTGACCTCGATGGAGCCTGCGTCAGCGGGCGCACGCTGCGCCGCAGTGTCCTCGGGCGGACCCCGATCCCCTCCGCCCATCAGAGCCGCCATCCGGGTCGTCTTCAGTTCCTTCAGATAGCGCTTGCCATTGATCACCGGTGCGACCAACACCAAGGAATCGATGCCCGTGCGCTGCGCCGCCGTGAGCGCCAATAGTCCGCCGACACGAATACCGAGTACGCAGACGCGCTGAACGCCGCAACGCGCTTTGAGTTCCGCGATGCCGGCAAGGATATTCGCCACCCAGGCTTCGATCTGATCCGCCTGCTCGTCGATGTCCGCCGAATCGCCCGTCCCCGAATAATCGAATCGCAGCGCCGGGAAGCCCGCCGTCGCCGCCGCATCGGCAAATTCGCGAATACTGCGATGCGCGCACAGAGATTCGTAACCGAAAGGATTGCAAATCAATAGACCGACTGTGTTTTCGGCGGCCGATGCAGGCCGGTGCAACCAGCCGAACGTGCGAGCGCCATCGGCACCGAAGTAGCAGGGCTCCGCTCGAAGCCGGCGCGGCTTAGGGTCGACGAGGGTCTGCGTCCCTGAGGTCAATGGCTACTCGTGAGTGTCAGGGCGCTGGCATCGAGCAAGGGCGGAAGTTGAAGCTGAGTCACAGCGTGCCAACCATATCGACAACGGCGACGCCCGTCAAAACCAGGAGCCATTCGCTTTGCGGGTCTCGCGAGGGTTTGCTGCTTTGCAGCACGGCATGGTGTCCGGTCGTCAGCCCTCCATCATTGGGCGTGGGTTTCGTAAAGACGGATGAAATCACCATAGGTCACCGGGAAGGTCACCTGTTCCGCGGAGTCGAAAGGGTCGAACCCGAGTGCATCCTCCAAGCGCATCACGATCAGCGCGAAACTCAGAGAATCGAGACCGGAATCGTGCAACTTCAGATCGTCGGACAGAGGAGCCAAATTACGCTTTTGCTCGAGCGCGACTTGCTCGAATTGCGACCGAATCACGGCACTGATCGACATTATCCGAGGCCCTTGGTGGTGTGTTCTCGCAGCATTGTATCCATTTTGTCAGAGTGCATTGCCAAGACTTGTTTAGAGCGCATACCGGGGCGGCAGAGCCGGGTGAGGTCCGACGGAAAAGCGACGCTTGAAATTGAGGATGGGACTCTCGTAAAGCCGGAAACTTAGTTCCGCCAGCGCGAGGGTCGCGGCAATTTCAACAGTGAAGGTCAGCAAGGGGCGCCCCTCGAGTCGCCCGCCGACCGCGTGCACGACCACGGCAATGACCTCGATGTGGAGGAGGTAGATGCCGTAGCTGACCTCGCCGATTCTCTTCACGGGCGGCAAGGTCAACAGCGCCCTCAGCACGTGATTCTCCCGATAGACACAACTCATGAGCAAGAGGCTCATACAGATCTGCACGCCAAGGCGGGGAAATCCAGAGATATCGGGCGGCAGGGTCATCATCACGACGACCAAGACCGTGAGGTAAATCGCGGGTGCCCACGCGCCCCGCACGAGCCACCCGGCAATGCGGTACGCGCGCGCATCGTGCAGCGCGTGCGCCATGCAGACGCCCAGAAGGATCGGCGTGAAGGTGGTCTGCGAAATCAATAAGCGCGTCCAATCATTGGTTCCCACGGCCGCACTGATGAAAATCTTTCCTGCCGGCAGGTTGACGACTTGATTGAGCCCGATGGCGACCAGCAGCAACGGGATCGTGTACTTGGACAGGTATTTCTCGATCGACGGCCAGACGAGGTAGAACTGTTCTTCCGTGGCGAGCGACCAAACGATTGCAAAGCCGACGGTAACGAAGTTGGCGGTGTACGTCAGGTAGTACGGAACGTCGCGCAAAAATTGCTGCCCATAGGTGGAGTTCGAACCGACCGTCGTATAGACCGCGGCCATCGCGAGGATCAAGCCGTAGTACAACGGAAAGATCCGCAGCGTGCGACGGATATAGAACTTCTCGAGAGATATCGTTCCGTTGCGAGAGCGCTCCCGAAGCAGCAGGGTGACGATCAGAAAGCCACTGATGACGAAGAATAAATCGACGCCGAGAAAGCCCAGATTGAGCACGCGCCAGCTTGCTGGGGTGCTCTGCGAATGGTGCCACACGACGGCCAGAATACTGAGGCAGCGAAGGCCATCGAGTGATTGGAATACAGGCGTCTGTCGATACGCGAGAAAATCGCGTTCCGCGGCGGATTGGATTGCGTGGGTCATGCTAGGGACAGACGATATCGGGAACGAGACCGCGAACGATACGACTCAGGCCGCAACTCATGCCGGCTTATGTCGCACCCATGCCTCCGGCAGCGGGGCACCGATCGCTATTATGTTAAAGTGCGGATGGCCTCTTTACGGACTAATCCGTTCAAGTTCACATAATCCTTCGCCGGTGTGCGGTGGTTCGTTGCGGCGCCAATTTGTTGTTGGAAGAATGGCGATCCTATCCAGGCTGCGCACGAGAAAGACCTGCGTTGCCGATGATGACGCGGCACGACGGACTGAAAGCCACCGCGAACTTTGCTCTCCTCGAGGACCTTATGGCGGTGCAGCGTCTCATCTATTTCATCAGCCAATATCCAAAAGTCAGTCATTCGTTCGTGCGTCGGGAAATGCAGGCGCTGGAAGCACTCGGTTTCGCGGTCACGCGGATTTCCCTCAGAGGCTGGGACGCGGAGCTCGTCGACGCTGCCGATATCGCCGAACGAGAGCGAACCGTCTACGTCTTGAAGGACGGCGCGCTGCCCTTATTGCGTGCGACTTTTGCTGCATTCCTCACCTCTCCCCTGCGCTTCCTACGGAGCGTGCGCTGCGCTCTGCGCATGAGCCGCCAAAGCGATCGCTCGGCCCTCGTACACCTCGTCTATTTGGCCGAAGCCTGCATGATTTGGTCGCTGATCAAGAATTCATCCGAGCGACACATCCATGCGCATTTCGGGACCAACCCCGCCGAGGTCCTTGCCTTGCTCCATGTGTTGAAGGGCGTAACTTTCAGTTTCACGATTCATGGCCCGGAGGAATTCGACAAGCCCTACGGAATTCATTTGTCGGAAAAGATCCGCCTCGCCAAATTCGTCGTAGCCGTAAGTTCATTCGGGCGTAGTCAGGTCTATCGCTGGGCGAACCACCGCGACTGGCCGAAAATACAAGTGGTCCACTGTGGATTGGAACGGGCTTTCTTCGATGTCCCGCCCAGCCCTTTTCCGACGGCTCCGCGACTCGTCTGCGTGGGACGGCTATGCGAACAAAAGGGGCAACTGCTCCTGGTCGAAGCCGCGGCGCAACTGAAACTCGAGGGAATCCCGTTCGAGCTCGTGCTCGGCGGCGACGGCGAGATGCGCGCCGAGATCGAACGGCTCGTGCATCGCTACGGCCTTTCCGATCATGTGAAAATCACGGGATGGCTCAGCAGCGATCAGGTCAGAAGCGAGATTCTCGAGGCAAGAGCGCTGGTCCTGCCGAGTTTTGGCGAGGGACTGCCGGTGGTCCTGATGGAAGCCATGGCGCTGCGTCGGCCGGTGATCTCGACCTATATCGCGGGTATACCCGAATTGGTTACGGCCGGTGTACATGGCTGGTTATTGCCCGCCGGAAGCATACAAGCCTTGACCGAAGCGATGCGAGCGTGCCTTGCGACGCCGCCAGAGCAACTTGCTGAAATGGGCCACCTTGCGCGCGAGCGGGCGCTCGCACGCCACGACGCGATGCGTGAAGCCGGCAAGCTGGCCGATCTTTTCCGCCAAGAGCGCTTCGAATAGCGAGAATTGGGCCAGTGACTGTCGTTACCGCTGTCTTGGCTGCGCTCGCGACTCTAGCGGCTATTCCCGCCTATATTCTCCTCGCCCAAGTCCTGAGCTCGCTCGGTTTCCATGGCCGATCGGATGAGCGCGTCCCAACGCGGCACCAAGATGTCGGTTCGCCGCGCTATGCAGTCTTGATGCCCGCGCATGACGAAGCGTCTGGGATTCTCGCAACGCTCACGGCAGCCGGCAAGCAGCTGGGCGACGCAGATCGCATCCTCGTCGTCGCAGACAATTGCACCGACAACACCGCCGAGGTCGCCCGCGCGTTCGGCGCCAGCGTCGTCGAGCGGTTCGACGCGGCCCTTCGCGGCAAGGGCTACGCCCTGGATTTTGGAATCCGCGCCCTGCGCGACGACCCACCCGATGTGGTGATCATCCTCGATTCGGACTGCATCGTCGGACCACGAACTCTGGGCACTATTGCGGCGCTCGCGAATCGCCTTGGCAGACCTGTCCAGGCATCTTATGAGATGTTTCCGCCCGCGCACGGCGGCGCCCGAGATCGCATCGCCGCCTTCGCCTGGCGGGTTCGAAACTGGTCGCGGCCCCTTGGCATGCACCGGTTTGGCTTTCCCTGCCAACTGATGGGCTCAGGCATGGCCTTTCCGTGGAAACTCATCAGCTCGGTCGAACTCGCAACGGGACATCTCGCCGAGGACATGCACTTGGGCCTCGAGCTGTGCAGACTGCGGGCGGCGCCGGTGTTTTGTCCGTCCGTGACTGTCGAGAGTCGCTTTCCCGATGACGGCGACGGAGCGAGAGTCCAAAAGACCCGTTGGGAGCACGGCCATATTTCCATGATTACCGGCAGCGTTCCGCGCCTGTTCCGGCAGAGTGTCACCGACCGTAACGCCGATCTCGCGCTCATGGCGCTCGACATCTGCGTGCCGCCACTGACGCTGCAAATACTGATATCGGTCGCCGTGACCGTGGTCATCCTACCGATCGCCATCCTGACCGATCGTTACGTCGGCTTGACGATCGCCGCCTCGGGCCTAGCCAGCTTGGCCGTCGCCGTCGCGGTAGCCTGGTTCGCCCATGGCCGGAGCATCGTCTCTCTCAAGGATCTGGTACGGGCAGTCGGCTACATCGCGTGGAAGGTACCGGTTTACCTGAAGCTGGTATCCGCTCGCCAAATCGAGTGGATCAGGACGAAGCGCGGCGCGGGATGATTGGGAAACTCGTCGAAAGCCATCAACGCAGCCGCTCAACCAGGTGTTTTATCGACCATCACCCGTCGGTGCGGCGGACAGCGGCTGATAGCCCACGGTGAGGAATACGACGTTTTCCTGGTACCCCGTCCCGCTGCCGACCCCCGCGACGATGCGCGCGATGTGATCGTAGCGAAGTTGGATCACGAGGGACCGACCTTCCCTCCAGGTGAGTCCCGCGCCGATGCGTCCGTCGTCGTAAGTCGTGCCGGCACTCTGAGCGACGAAATTCGAGTGCAGGTAATCGGTAGCGTAGTAGCTTCCTAATACCTGAAGGGCAAATGTGCGGGTGAGTTGCTCGTTGAAGTTCAACTCCGCTCCCCGGCGCGATTGATCGAGGCTCGCTGCATTCGTGACGTCGGCGACGATCGTACTGCCGATCAGATTGACGCCCTGGAGCGGCTGATCTCCGTAGCTATCCTTTTCCCAGCGTGTGCTCAAGCTGACGCTGGTCCGGTCGCGCGTATAGTGCCATGCCAGCTGAGCGAAATTGAGGGTATAGACATCGGAGGTCGCCGCCGCTTGCGCAAAACCAATGGTGTTGAGCGCGCCATTCTGCAGGTTGGCAAAACTCGCGCTCGCGTCGGTCAGATCACGGCCGGCAGACAGCTCGAAGGTACTCGCCGGCGAGGTCTTGCGCGTGATGTCCAGCAAGCCCAAGGGGCTGGACGTCGAGAATTCACCTGCTGTCACGCGCGTCAGCCCCGCTCGGAGGTCCACGTCGGTGCGAGAACCGTGCAGCTGATAATCCAGGAAAGCGCTGCTGCGATCGAAATCCGTATTCTCCGCGGTGTTCGTGAACAACACCCGCTCGGAATTGACGTTGAACCCCACGGTGGATCTGGCCGAGAGATCCTCACCCAATTCAAGCCCACCCAGAAGTCGGTTGCTATCGAAAGGACTCGCTCCGTACTGGACTCTGCCGTAGCGGGCCGTAAGGTCGAGGAAGGTCGTGCCGCCGAAGCGGAAGGTCAGGTTGGGTCCGGTCCTGAAAGCATTGATGTTCTGGAGGTTGTTCGGCGTGGGCGCGCCGAAGGCATCGACTTGGCCCTGTCCGAAATCATCCTGCACGGTCCACGTCACGCGTTCCGGTACGATGGCGAAACTCGCGGAGCCATCGAATCGACCGATCAATTCGTTCCCATAGGCATGCTCGAGAAAGTCGAAGTAGCTGAAGTTACCTTTCAAACTGTCTTCGAGACGACTGCCGGACTGGCTCAACGCAAAATTGACGTCTGCGATCGCCATGTTTTCGCTGATTTTGTCGTTGGGCACGAGACTGATGTTGTCTGAGTGTCCAAACCCGATATCGCCGCCATAGGTCCAGCTATTGTCGCCCGTTGGCGCCGCAGGCTGTCCGGGCTGCTGCGCGGCTGCGGCTGTTGCGAATAGAAGGCCCAGAGAAATCGTGAACTCAAGTCTTGGACGACGGCTCATCAACACTGACTCCATAGGATCCGTATGCGCCGTAGCCGTAATAGCCTTCGGTGATGCCCAAGTTCGCTTGATTGAGAACGATACCGCCGGCCTGCTGCTCGTCAAACAAGGCCACCGCCTCTTCGACCGCCTGTCTCGGAGTGTGGCTCGCGCGCACGACGAGCACGACCTGACCGGCGATCTTCAGTAGCGCGCGCCCCTCGCTCGTGATGAGCAGCGGTGGTGAGTCGACCATGAGGATACGACGCGGACTGCGCGCCGTGAGTTGGGCCACGATCTGACGCATGCGGGCGCTGCTGAGTAGTTCGGCGGCGCCCTCGATGTAAAGTCCGGACGGCAGTATCGAAAGCCCGCGAATATTCGTTCCTAAGACCAAGGACTCGACATCCAGCGTGTCGTCAATGAGGGCGTCGGTCAGACCTGGGATGCCGCGGAGCCCGAAGATGTCGCTGATGTGCTGTTTGGGAGTGTCCGAGTCGATCAGCAAGACCGACACATCGCGTTCCCGCGCGATGCTGAGAGCCAGATTGATCGTGGTAAACGTCTTGCCGTCACCGGGCAAGGCGCTCGTCACCATGACGAATCGATGGTCTCGCAGAGACTCGCCGGGCGCCGCCATCGCCTTGTCGATCACGGGGCGCTTGATCTGTCGGTATTGTTCCGCAAACTGGCGATCTTTACTCGTTTCCGGCAGATACCCGTAGGAACGCAAAGCGCCCGTGTCGATGTCGAGACAGCGCGCCGGTACCGGCGCGTCCAAGGTCGGGACGGTTGGCTGAGCCTTACCCGGGACACTCTGACCGGCGTCGGGCTTGCCGTCGTTCGCCAGCCGCATCCGGGCAATCGCGCGTTCAACGAGACTCATGTTGTCACCAAAGAGTGCAAGGCCTGTAGGCTCAAGCGAACACCAGACCAGTTCAGAACGAGAGCGATCGCAAACGCGAGCAATAAACAGGCGGTGCCGGCGGAGAACCGCCACAAATCGCTGCGCCATGCGGCGCGATGCTGCGTCGGAAAGGCGATTCCGACCGAACCCAAGACCGGGAACGGGGTAATTTTGGTGATCACGGGCAGCGACGGAACGATCGGTCGCAAGCTGTGTAAGCCATAGGCCAGGGCTGCGCCAACGCCCATCGCGAGGGCCCAAACGGCAAACAAAAACGTGGTGCGCCGCGGCCAGACCGGCCCGGCATGCTCCGTCGGCGGCAAGACGATTTCAAATCGGACGGATCCTGCATTGTCCGCTTTTTCGCCGATGCTGGCTTTTTGATAGTTCTCGAGAAGGGCAGCATATTCCGCTTTGTTGACATCGTAGTCGCGATTCAACTGCTGATATTCCGCTTCGATCTCCGGCGCGCTGTTCAATTGCTGGCGTAACTGGGCGACGGTTTCCTGATGCTGACCGACCTCCCTCCTCAGCGCCGCGATCTCGACGTCCTGCTTGTTCAACTCGAGTTGGATGCTTTGATAGACCGGGTTGGAGCCCGCCCCGCTCGCGGCCACGGCCGAGGCGTCGCCCCGTTTCAAGCTCTCGAGTTCGGCGGCACGCCGTTGCTTCAGATCCGCAAGGGTCGCGCGGGTCGCAATCACATCGGGATGTTTATCGGTATATTTCAATAACAACTCGTCGAGCTTTGCCTGAGTTTCTTGAATGCGGGCGAGCGTGTCACTACCATTCGTCACGCCTTGCCCGTTCACGAGACTGCCGGACGTACCCGCGGCCGACACCGCCAGATCGCCATGCAATTGCTTCGATAATTCGTCGCGACGGCTGATCGCAATCGCCAGATCGGTCTCCGCCTTTTTCTCCGCGTCGACCTCGGTCTGCATGTTCGAGAAAAAGCCGCCTTGATCCGTCGGCATCAAGCCGATGTTCTTCTTCTTGAAGGCCGCCAACTTATCCTCGGCCAGACTCAATCTGTGCTCATAGTCCTTGATCTGCGTCTCGAGGAATTTTTGCGCATTTTCCGAGCCCTGCCGCTTGCCACCGAGCGTGCGTTCCACGAAGGTGTTCAGCAAGATATTGATCACGCGCAAGCTACGGGCGCTGTCAACATCCATATAATCGAAGTTGTAGAGCGTTCCGGCCATGCCACGATCGTCACCCGCATTGCCAGCGGTGGAAACCGTCAAGGATATTCTGTTGCTCAGATTATCGAGGATCTTCGCTCTTTCAGTGTCGTCGAGCACGTCTGCGGGCATGACACCGCTTTCCTTGGCGATCTGTTCGAGTTGCGGTCCGGTGAGCAGACTCTGTCGGACATAGTTGATCTCCGAATCGACGTTTTGCTCGACGGTGAGTCCCTGCAACGCAGGCCTCAAGGCCGTGCGGGTGTCGACGAATACCCTGGCGTAGGACTCGTAGCGATCCGGCAAGGAAAAGACGACGGTCCAGCCGATCAACGCGACGACGAAAGCGACCGCCAACCCGATCCAGCGAAAGCGCCACGCGCCACGTAATTCATCGATCGCCTGAACAATCGATTCATTCATAGTTTTTTACTCGAGCTCAAAAGCGCGACTCCGGAACGACTAGGACGTCTCCCGGCAGCAGCTTGATGTTTTGCCGCATGTCACCGTCGTTGACGAGTGCGTCCAACTTCACCTTGATCGCCTCCATCTTGCCGCCGACGAGGCGCTCAATATGGGCGCGATTGCCGGCCGCGAACTTGTCCAAGCCGCCGACGGCCAGTACGGCGTCGAGGACGGTCATTCCTTCTCGATAAGGGACTGCTTGGGGCTTGAGAACCTGCCCGATGACCTTGACCTGGCTGAAAATACTCATCGGCTGGGTCACGATGACGTTGACTTGGGGCGCTTTGACGTACTGCTCGAGAGCTTTCTCGATGTCGCGCGCCAAACCTGAAGGGGTCTTGCCAACCGCCACCATATCCTCGACGAGGGGGGTCGAAATTTTGCCGTCGGGCCGCACCGGCACGGTGACCGTGAGATCGGGATTGCGCCAGACGAAGACCTGGATCGTATCGCCAGGCCCGATCACGTAGTCCGGCGACACCGAACTAGCGGCGACCGCCGGTGCGTCCACGGGCGCAGTGTCTGCGCGAGCCGGCAGCGATCCGAGCAAGAGCAAACTTGCGGCGAGGTGCGGAAAAACCTTCATAATTCTATGTAATTCATACAGATACACGGGCGGCGCAACCTCGATTTAGTCCCGATCCGGTCTTCATCAGGGCGGATGTTACACGGTCGCCCGACCGCTCCGCCACGACGGGTTCGCGAATCGACGACAGACTATGTCAATCCGCTGCACCGAGTCCCGCCCCTGTCCCCAAATGCCAACACGTTGTTCAACGCTTTCGTTCCGTCATTAGATGGTGGGTCTTGGAAAGTTGGCTCGAGATGAGGTTTTGAGAGAATGCGGAGAGATGAAAGACGCACGAGGTCGATGTTGATCTGTGCGGGCGGTGCCTGTCTGTTCCTGTTCGGCGCCTGCTCCAATGTCCAAACGACGCAAAATGCCGGCTCGGTTTCCACGAGTATCTCCACCGGGACGTCGGTCAGCACGTCGACCTCAGGCGATTCTTCGACTAGCTCTTCGAGCGGTTCGTCGAGTTCCGGCGGCTCGTCGACATCGAGCGGTAGCTCATCGGGTTCGTCCTCGGGTTCGTCCTCGGGTTCAACCACGGGCACGGCCACGCTGTCATGGGATGCGCCGACACTGAACACGAACGGGACCCCGCTGACCAACCTCGCCGGCTATCACGTCTACTATGGAACGAGCGCGAGTGCCTTGACGAACATCGTCGATGTCTCGGGTGCGAGCGTGACCACGCTCTCGCTGGAAAACCTGCCCTCCGGCACTTATTACTTCTCGGTCGTGGCCTACAACACCGATGGAATCGAAAGCGGCGATTCGAACGTCGCTTCCATGACCATTTGAATCCGATCTAGGCCTAGCGGTGGCCTAGCGGCTCGTCTGGGAAACTCGCGGACTCCACGCGCGGATGTATTGCGCTTGTCCCTCGGTCTGCGGGACTTTGGGCCACGACCGCGAACGCTCGCTTTGCATCCAGAGTCGGTTGAGTTCCTTCAAGGCCGCCTTGCCGGGTAAACCGTCCTCGACGAGGAAGCAGCCGATCACCGTGCCGGTGCGCCCAATGCCCGCGCGGCAATGCACATAGACTTTGCGACCCGCATCGAGACGTGCACGAAGAAGCGACTGGATGGCCACCATGACGGCGTCGTTTTGCGGAATCGACTGATCGGGGATCGGATGACGGTGATATTCGCTACCGCGCGGCAACAGGCGGCGGTAGTTGGGCCGTTCGTCCGCTTCGGTCAGATCGATGAAACAATCGATTCCCGCTTCGCGCAAGCGCACGAGCCGATTATGCGCATCGATCGGATCCTCACCGAACGGGTGCTCCCCGGCAAGCAACTGGCCCGGCCTGACCCAGTAGCTGTTGACCAATGGCAGGTCCATGGTTTCCAGTCTACCGTATCGCTGACTTACGGATTCCTTGATCCAATCGGCAGATTTGCGCGCTCGCGAGTACGGGAGAGGTCGTACCATTTTGTCATTTTCAGGGGAGCTTGGATGGGGCTCGAAGTCGAATTAAGGCCCACTGCGGCACGCTCGAACCCGGCGCGACCCGAGTCCGAGACCCTCGTCATCGGCCTGATCAACAACATGCCGGATTCCGCGCTCGAGGGTACCGAGGCACAATTTCAGAGCTTGCTCGCGAGGGCCGCCGGCAATCGTAGCCTACGCCTGCGCTACTCTTGCTTGCCGGACGTAGCGCGCGGTCCAGCCGCACTTGCACGCATCGAGGCACGTTATTGGCGCCTCGCGGAGCTCATGGCGGACCCGCCTGACGCCTTGATCGTGACCGGCACCGAGCCGAAGTCACCGGCACTGCGCGACGAACCTTACTGGCGCAGCCTGGAACGGCTCGTCGAGTTTGCTCGCGGGTCGGTGCTCTCCAGCGCTTGGTCTTGTCTTGCGGCACATGCCGCCGTGTTGCATCTCGATGGCATCGAGCGACGTCGCCTCCCCGCCAAGCGCTTCGGCGTGTTCCCGCAAACGGTCATGGCAAAGCACCGGCTGACGCAGGGGCTGGACACTGAGATCGCCACGCCTCACTCGCGCTGGAACGACGTCCCGCTGTCGTCGTTGGTTGCCTCGGGCTACGAGGTCTTGACCCAGTCGCCCGCGGGTGAGGCGGACCTCTTCATCAAAACGTCGGGCCATTTGATGGTTTTCTTCCAGGGCCATCCTGAATACGAGGAGCGCACGCTGCTCAAGGAATTCCAGCGCGACGTGGGCCGTTTTGTCACCGGGGAATACCCCGATTTTCCGCAAGCGCCCCCCGGCTACTTGGGCGGCGACGCCCGCGCACAGCTCACTCGGTTCGAACAAAGCCTGAGAGCGGGCGAACTCGCGGATCCGATCGCGGCATTCCCATTCTCTAACTTGGCAGCGTCCCTGCGTAACACGTGGGCGGAGCCTGCGGCGCTCATTTATCGCAACTGGCTCGAGTATGTCGCGGAAAGGAAGGCCGAAGGCTAGCGAACGCCAGATGCCTCCGGTCGGTGTGCTATGCGGCACGCCTCTTCGACTGCGACCGCCTATAATCCCCTCTTACTCAGCGATTCGGAGAGACGTTTGACCACCACCACGTTACCCTCGACGAAAATCCAATCGGGCCCCGTCGCGGTGCAACTAAGCCTTTCTCCCATCCGTGCAGAATGGGTATTGGAAGGCAACCCCGTCACCAACACGAAGCTGCTCGCGACCAGCGCCGACGGCACGACGAGCACCTTGATCTGGGACTGTTCGGCGGGTCGGTTCAACTGGTTCTACGATATCGACGAAACGATTTACTTTCTCGAAGGCTCGGTCAAGATCAAGGACGAGACGGGCGCCGTGCGCCAGCTGGGCGCCGGCGACTGGTTGTTCTTTCCCGCCGGATCTCATGCCGAATGGACCGTCGATCACTACGTGCGCAAGATCGCGATCTGCCGACAACCCTTGCCCAAGCCCGTGCTGCTTTTGCGGCGGGTCTATCGACTGTTAAAACGACTGATTGGCCGCGGACCTGCGTCCGATGCGCCGTCGATGTTTCAGAGTACCTGAAGCCAACCGAAGCTTGAGCCGCAGCGCGCAAGTGCTTAGGATCGCTGCAGTCCATGCGTCTGTTCCGACCTCTGCACACGATTATGCTGCTCGCCACCTTGAGCCTCGCGGCTTGGGGGTTTGAGCGGGTTCACGATCGGGGTCTGAGCGATCGCCTGTTGCTCGCGGCACCCGAGGCGATCGCCACGGACGCCGCCCTTGGCCCCTACGCACGACGTCTGGGCAGCGTCGCCTATGCGAACCATTGCGCCAGCTGCCATGGCGCCGACGGTGAGGGCGATTCGCGGCGTGGTGTTCCGGCGCTCGCCTCCGGCCATTGGCTCTACGGCGCGGGCCGGATCGCCCAACTCGAACATACGATTTTGTATGGGATTCGCTCCGGACACCCGAAGAGCTGGAATCTCGCAGCGATGCCTGCATTCGGCACTGCAAAACCCTACGCCGCCTATGCCATCCCGCCACTGACGCCGGGTGAGCTTGATGCCGTAACGGCCTATCTCCTCAAGCTGGGTGGGCGCAATGTCGATTCCGCGACCGCGAGACGCGGCGCGGCCGTGTTTCACGGGCCCGGGGGCTGCTACGATTGTCACAGCGAGGACGCGAAGGGCGATTCGGCGATCGGCGCGCCGGACCTCACCGATACCGAGTGGTTGGCCAGCGACGGATCGGCCGCCGGTGTCCGCGCGACGATTGCGCATGGCTTGGCCGGCCAGTGTCCCGCCTGGATCGATCGCTTACCGCCGTCGACCATCCGCGCGCTCGCGGTCTACTTGCACGAGCTGCCTGCCCGCACTCATGACTGAACGCACAGAGCCGCGCAGCCCTCGGCGCGCCTTGATGTTTTACGCCCTTGGTGCCTTGACCGGCCTCACGATCGCGGGCTTCGGACTGTTCACCGCCGCCGGCACGTCGACCCGTCATCTGCCGCCCGAGGACGTGGCGCTCGTCAATCAGCGTCCGATCTTGCGCAGCGATTTCGTTACTCAGCTGGAAAGCGAGACCGGTGCCCCGTACGCGGCGAGCACGCCCGCCGAGCGGCGCAAAGTGTTCGAGGAAATGCTTCGCGAGGAGCTACTCGTCCAGCGGGCGCTGGAACTCGACTTGGCGGAAACCGATCAAGCGACGCGCAACGCCTTGGTCGCAACGATCTCGGATCAGGCGACGCTAGAGGTGACGACGAGCCCTCCGACCGAAGCACAACTCGCCCGCTACTACGCCACGCATCGCGAGCGCTATGCGAGCGAGGGGACGCTGCACTGGCGAGCATTGCTCTTGCCCACCGACTCGCCGCCGCCGCCCGAGGTGCTCGCGCGTGCACGAGCGGCCGTCGCAAGTCTGCGGGCCGGAACACCGGTCGAAGCGGCAATGACGCGCTTCGGGCTCAGCGAGCCGGAGCGCTTCGAGGAGAACTATTATTTCGCCGCCGAGTACCGTCTGGGCCCGGCGGTATTTGCGCGCGTCAAGAGTTTGCAGGCCGGTGAGGTATCCGATCCGATCGTCACGGCTCGAGGGCTGCAGATCATCGCAGTGCTCGCGAACCATGAGCCCGTGCCGCTGCCGTTTACCGAGGCGCGCGCGCAGGTGCTCACCGATTATCAGGCGGGCGCGCGCACAGCGCTGCTCGACTCGACGCTGCGGTACCTCCGCGAGCGCGCCAAGGTCATCGTCGCCGATGAGTTCGCCGGTGCACCGCAGCCGGGTGCAGCGCCGGTGCCGGACAATCACCCGTGAGGCCGAGTCAGCGCAGGGGCCTCTGGGCCTTCGGGTTCGGGGGTCTCGCGCTAATCGCTGCCCTGTCCGCCGCAGCACATACCTTGAGCGAGAGTCATTCGACTTGGCGCATCGATGGCGCGGCGGTACGGGTCGAGGTGATCGTGCCGGACCTCGAGGCCAAGCGGCTCTCGGCAACGGGCCGCGACTTACCGACCCGAGAGGAATTCGCGACTTACCTCGCCGCTCACGTGGGCGCGAGCAGCCAGGGCCGCGAATGCGTCACCCAGCGTCCGCCCCAGGCGCTCATCGCAACGCCCGGGTTCTGGCGCGAGGAATTGCTGTTCGAGTGCCCGCCAAGCACGGGTCTTGAGCTGCATTTCACCGCTTTCTTCGCTCTCGTTCCCTCGCACACGGACTTTGCGCGCATCGAAACCGCGAGCGGCGACTCGTCGGAGCAACTGTTCACCGATACGCATCGTGAAACCGCGGTTTCGGGCGCCGGCGCCGAGAACCGCTTGCGAAGCGCAGGCTTCGCGACATTCGTCGCCATGGGCATCATGCACATCTTCACGGGCGTCGATCACATGTCCTTCATGTTGGGACTCGTCCTGCTCTCGCGCCGC
>Ga0209208_10003895_pt1 | contig 21329 bp, 7 predicted proteins | sample S1TSphfallax_3_FD_187694 | JGI IMG/M metagenome (GOLD analysis project Ga0209208, IMG submission 187694) | Host-associated microbial communities from peat moss isolated from Minnesota, USA - S1T2_Fd - Sphagnum fallax MG (SPAdes) (version 2) | ecosystem: Host-associated > Plants > Peat moss >...
TCTAATTATTCAAGAACATGTAGAAAGAAGGCAAGTCACAATATAGTTAGCCTTGTATAGTTACCCACACTTTGCACAACATAAAATGCAACAAAAACAAAGTCATGTTTTAGACAAGGAAACACTACCCCTTTTTAAACACTTGTTAATCATGTTCACACATGATAAGCCAAAAGTGACCCACCAAAAACAAGGATATTTTCCATTATTCCATGCACTTTCACCCAATACCTCATTTTAAATTACACCATTTTCTCACTTTGTTCAACTTCACCATATTCATCTATTGTCCACTTTCCCCAAATTGTTCACCCACTATTTAACTAGCTTAAACTTATCCATTGTCTTGTTTCTTTGGATTCTCTAACTTCCCAAGTTCCTTCCATTCAAAGAATCAATCCTAGAACTAATGCACAACATGACCTTTATTGAATGCATTTACTTTAAGGCAAAAACACATTTTGACCATAAATTCACATACATTCAAAAACTTTGAAAAAAACATTTCTTGTTAGACATCACTAGGCCAACCTACCCAAGTTGTATATTCTATGCATCAAGCTACATTTTTATTTGTTGCATTTATTCAATGCTTGTCATTTGTTTGCCCACTTATATAAAAGCACACAAAGAAATTTCCTAGTGCATTTGGAGTGAATCAAGCTACATTTACATTGTTGTGTCAAACAAAATATCCTTAAAAACAAGATGTAATTTTTGGGTTTTCAATGCTTGGACAATTGCATGGTAACTAGCTTTTTTAGTATTTGCAAACTTGTAATCATTCACAAAATGGTATGGAATTTCAAGTAATGTTTTTATATTTCATTCCTTCATGTGCAAGAGTTTGGACTCCAATTGTGGATGCAAATCGGGGATGCATTTTCCAAGCAACTTTGAATAAAGACTATAAAAGCTTATGATTTAACTTGCAAGAATAGAGTTGGATTCAATATCCTTAGTTGGAACCCACTCAAATTTCAATTAACACCAATAATAACTAGCCTATATTATTTACAATTGACATAGCTCAAATCTTGGAATCAGCCAACAAGATTGTGAATCATGGTTTTGGGTGGGAATTGTATAAATTTTTAACTTGTAAATTTGCATTTTTGTGTACCATTTATCATTGTTATAATTTTTTGTTTCAAAATGAAACTAAAGCCTCTTCATAAAAAACCATAAGTCTTGCCTACTTTCAAATATTTTTCTTAAACATCTAGTACCAAACTTTTTTATATGGGAAAATATTGGATGGAAAGATCAACTAACACATCTCATTTATCTCTCCATATTTTGCCATGTTAAAGCATGTCATTACTTATCATGCATTCTTCAAATTTTTGTGTGGTCATCTCTCAAAGACTTACAACATTTAGCCATGATTGAACATTTCTTGAAATACATTGTTTTAAATTTCATAAGTAATGAAAGTTACACTTATGTTACAAATATGTAACAACAATTGCAAGCAATAGCAAAGTCAATCATTATAGATCTTTCTTTGCATTCTTGTGGAAGGATTGGACAAATGGAAATGGGATGATGTTTGAACTTGAACTTTAGGTTTTGTTTAAGATTGACCTTCAAGATTCTTCAACTAGTCACCAATCTTCTTTGACAATCCTTTTAAAATTGTTGGAGAAATTATCGTCTCCTCCTTCATCCTTCCTCTCTAACTAGCTAAACAACCATGCAATATATTTTTTAAACAATAAATGTATTTCCTTGCACAACAATGTTTCAAGGACAAAACACCTTTGGCTTTTGAACTTTCAAGCAATCTATTTCATCAATCAAAGGCAAGATTTACTACACAATAACTTCACCTTGGTGTTGGTTGTCCTTGAATCATCATTTTAGCATTGTAATGAATGTAAGGCAGTGGAATCACAAGAAAAAAAAATGGTAATGTACAATTGTTCTTTGTAAGTAATTTTTAGTTGTAAGTGACATTTGCAACTAAAATGTCATTAGTCATGTTAGACAAGTAACATTAGTTGCAAATGATAATGAATTTGGAATAAAAGAAAAAATCAACAACATACAAATTTACCCTTTGATTAACCATATACATATTGTTGTTTGCAACTAAAATGTAACTATTTTTGTGCACAATGGGAGCAAATGATGTGTTGCCACGTGTCACATCTTTTTGTTATTTAAATATAAATTTGAAATAATTTTTTTAATTCAATTTATATGCTTGGATGGTTCTAATTTTGTGACATGTGGCACAATCAAAATATGCCACGTGGCATATTGATTCAATTGTCTAGAATCAATTTAAATACATAAGTATATAAATTAATTAAACTAGGTAGGTAGATAGGAAGGATTGCCCTACTTATTTACTTAAACTAAACACCTACCTACCAATTCTACTTAAGTACTTAAATAAGTATATAATGGTATATAATTTGAAACATATTTCAAACTAAAAAGTTATATTCAAATTATTTTTGGCATCTACAGTTCTCTAGTTGGCACATAATCAAAACATTGATTATTATTCAATTATTTTGGTGACACCACCAACACATATATATGGATGATAAAATGTTTTAGAGGATGGACAAAGTGTAATCTTGTTTACAATTTTGTTATGACTATCTCTTTCAACTAGGCTAGAGAATTAGTATTTGACTTCACTTTATACATATAATATTTTAATATGTATTCTAAATTATAATAACACTGAATTACATTAAATATTATTTGTATAATTATTTGTTTGCATATAAATATTAAACTTTAATTCCAAAATAAAATTAAAGGAAATGTTCTTGAAATATTTGTTAATAATAATGTATGATGCAATGTTTTTTTGTGCATATGAATTATAAAATTTTAATTTAAAATATAATTTTAAAAATTCTGAAATATAAGTTTGTAATAATTTGTATGTTCAATACATATGATTTATTCTTTTTATGTATATTTAATTTTAGCTTACAACATATCAAGTAATGATATATAATTGATTTCTTGAGACTCTAATGTTTATTCATTTTTATACACATGATATCTTTATTTTTTTTTAATATTAATAAAATTTCATAAAACATTTAATTACATGTAAATTTTATTTGTGTAAATGAATAATTATGTATTATGCAAAAAAATTTGTGCATATTAGTATTCAAATTTTAATTTCAAATAAAGTTTAGAAAATTTCTGAAATATTATTTTGTAGTAATTTATGTTCAATATGTGCAATTTATTATTTCTATGTAAACCAAATGTTAGTTTGCAAAAAAATAAAATGATGATGCATAAATAATATTTTTGTGAAAATTTATTTTTTATTCATATTTATAGATATGATATCTTAATATATATTTTTAATTACAATAAAAATCTATTAATTATTATGTTATGTGTAAATGTTTTTGTATAACTAAATGGTTATGATGAACGTTTTTGTGCATATAAATATTATACTTTAATTTGAATATAAAATTCAGTAAGATTCCAAAATGTAAGTCAACTTAATAATGTGTATGTTCATACATGCACAATTTATTATTTCTATGTGGATTCAACTTTTGTATACAACATATCAAATAATGATACATAATAGCTAAGGATATTTAATAAATTATTAGATGATTTCACAAATTATTATTATCATTATTATTATTATAGTATTATACTTTCTATAATAATTTTTCTTATTCTTCCTATTTAATATTTAATATATTATTTCATAACAATTAAATAATTAGCCTAACCTACTACTAGCTCCAATATTATTATTAATTTATTGTTGTAATTTTAACCAATTATTAATTATCACTTCATTAAAATAAATAATATCATTAAAATATCATTAAAAATATTACTGAACTTTTATATTTTAGTTAATTATTTGTTTTATAAAATGTTAGTAAAAATTTATATTGAATTGGTATTTCTTATATTATTAATAATAAATCGATAATTATAGTTAATTGCTCAAAAAATTAATTTGAATAATTATCATATTATTTAGTAAATGATAATAATATTTTTTTAACTATAAAACTATACAATCAAAAATGGTTGATGAAAAATTATTACAAATAATTAACATAACTAGCTAGACCTAGGCTAGCTACTAAATAGACTATTAATTTAGGTCTAGGCCTAACTAAACTTAGACTACTTTGTAATTCAATAGCAATTAGATTACAACTATTTGAATTGCAATTAGGTAAGTACAACTAGGTTACAACTAAAATGTATGTCCCATATTATTTAATTTTCATTTCAAGAATCCAAACTATAGAAAGGAATGCACTAGGATTGTTGGAAAAGCACAATAATCATGAAAATGTAATAACCATTTGTGATGAGCCAATCAAAAAGTTCAACCTTGAAGGCTAAACCAAATGAAATAGGAATTCATTTGTTAAATGCCATGTGGCCAAGGTCTAGGTTTAATGCTAGTGTTTAGGTCTAGTCTTAGTTTAAACCTAAATTAAACGGCCTATGTTTGAGTTTAACATAAATTTTTAAGTTTAAACCTAACCTATGTTTAAGCTATGTGGGCAATGTTCAAGCATCACATGGCCTAGACTATGGATGTGGATGTCACATGTGTCATTTAACTATTTGTTGACCCTTAAGTTTTGTGAGTGTGCCATGCATCAACATTGTGAGTGTGCCAAAGGTCACCAAACCATTGGTTAGATGTTCAACTCACATAATTGCAACCTAATTGAAATTGCAACTAGATTTTTGGTTGACATCATACCTAATCAGTAGATGAGGTTCATCCACCAATTAAGAGCAATTGAAAACAATCTTCAACTATAGAGGTATGTGATTTGCAACTAAAATGGTAAGTAATTGCCAATGTTGTGCGGTTGACACTTTGAACTAGAATATCATTTTCAACTTGTACTTGTCAACTTTTTTGGTTTGTAATTGAAAAAAACATTTCCTAACTACAAAAATACTTTGCAATTACATTTCTTTTCAACTATGTTTTTTAGTTGAAATGTAGTTGTGTAATTATAAAATGGGGGTTGTTCTACTAGTGATTGTTATTTTTTAGATTTTTTTTATGTTTTTGTTGTGAACACTAAAACTCGATTTTTTAAAATCCCATTAGTTTCAAATGTTACATGACTTGAATAATGTTCTCCTTAAAAAATTTGAGTGAGAAATTTTTTTTAAATGCATTAGCCTTTATTATTTTGAAATTTGATAGGTGTAAAAATTTTGTGGTGTGATGTTTGTAGTGGTACCACCAAAAGATGTTTTCATTAAAATAGATATGTGATTTTGATTTTGTATGTGAATGATCAATCCTACTTACTAGAGATGATATACGTGTAATCACCAAACTTTAAGATGAGCTTATTCAAAAGATTATTTAACTCAAAGTCTCACATACATAACAACACTATTTGTTTGATGTGCAAGATGTGCTAGTTTTATCCTATGAAAAGGTATTTCATTCTCTCATTTCGTGTATTTTATCAAATATTATATATTATATATGTGACCTTTTGATTTTTAGTAGTATAAAAGCTAGTTGATACAAATGCAAAGTTCAATGCAAATTGCATTTTCATCCTAACATTAGTATCCATACTCCTTCCAATGGTGTTATTGCAAATCTCCAATACCTAACAATTTTCTTCCTTGCCATCATTGGTCCCTATCTCCTCAACATTTATTATTGAGAATTTATAATACCCAACAAAAATTTATTGTTTGCTCATGATCAATTCCCACTCCCTCCAAAGTTGTTATTTGCAAGTATCCAATCCCCAATAACTTCTTTGTTTGTCATTGATAATCAAGAAATATATTTGTTCATCATTGGTTCAAGGATCATGAAAGTCAAAGATGAAATTTGGTTTTCATGCATTGAACCTTTTTGTTTGTATCAATCCATATTTTGAAAAAACCTTTTTCCTAATTGTCCATTGTGGTATGACTTGTTCAATATTGCAACAAGTTGAGGTCACTTATGAGAGCTAGATTGCAATTGGAAAATCATTGGTGCATTTCTTGTTGAAGATTTCAAGGTGAAACGTAATGTTTAACATTTGATTGATTTGAACCATCCATTTGGCAATCAATTGTGGAACATGATACCAAATAGTTTAATCTGGTTTTTTAAAACTTGAAGAAGGATCTTTAGATGATTCATGTGTGTTGTCTTGGGCCTTGAAAGAAATAAAAAAGTAGGATATATCATTGATAAATATTGGACTTTTTGGGGGATTTTGTTGACAAAAAATGGGAGCATGAGTGAACGCAAGTTACAATTTTTCTGAACAAATTCTTCATCCTTGAAAATATTTTTGTCATAAGATTTCACTTTTTTGGTTGCTAAAGAACCTTACAATAATTTCATTCATGACAATTAAATGTGTGGAAGTGAAGCCTATTTGACTTTTGTTTCTCCAATTGTTAACATCCATTTTGACCCTAGTTTCATTCCATGTGATATAATACAAATTTTCAAGATTTTGATTTGGAATTTGCACTTTAAATGATTTACCACCAAACTTTAGATTCCAAATTTTGAGCTTCAACTTAATCCATAAAATCTAGAATGATTTTTGTGTTAAACTCAACAACCACCTAGCAAAAACTCATCCAAATTAATTTGTTACTATATATGTTAGTGATTATTTTACTACAATTTACTAAAATTGGCATAAATAATGTTTATCACCACCATGGATTGATTGCAATTTAAGTTTTCAAATGTAATAAGATTTTCTATTTGACAAAAAATTCATTCAAATTCAACAAGTTTTTAAACAACGTTCAAATGTATTAATTCACTAAGGAAACACCCAATACTAAGGTAAATTGTAAAACCATTTTTTAAATAAAGAAGGTTTTTTATTAAAAATTTTAAAATGTGAATTTTTAAAAAAGAATTCCCCATATGATTCACAATAGTGACTTGATTTAAAATAAACCAAAAAAAATTCACATGGGTTTGCAAACTATTTGTGATTGAGTTTATTTTGACTTTTCACATTTAGTTTTGTTTCAAAGGTGGACACTTTCTATGATAGTAATTAAGGTAACCATATGGTTCCTCCAAGTATCGACACCTTAAATTCTCACATTTTATGTGACATTGTGACATTGTTTCTACAAGCAGATTAGCATGAATCCCAACCACTTGGAAGCACCATTTTTTTCTTCGCAAAACTATGTTATTGGACAACTTTTTAAAAAATTGTAAAAAAATTTGATTGATTTTTTGAGTTATTGGTTGTAAACCTTAAAAAAAATTAAATATCACTACCAAATTTCAAATTTAAAACTACAAGACATGGAAACTAGTTTCAAGCCCCACACACACATATATATACTTGGTGGACATCTAGTTGTTCAAATCATTTTCCCATGTCAAAAAAACCTACAAAGTGATGTACACTTACCAAACTTCATTTCAAGGTAATAAGGCAAGAAGCATATAAGTACATATATTGTGATACCTTATATAGTTCAACACTTAAGCTCTTAAGTCCTAAGTAATTATTTTATTCTTGAAATCAAGTTCATAAAAAAAAAATGATAATATATGAAATTTTTGGCTTGATGTTATGTTGAAGTAAATATATATTCAATAATCATGACTAATCATGGTACTTAATCTTAATGAAAAGATGTCATTAAAAGAGAAGTTCTCTAAGATTTCCTCTTCATTAGAGGGCTTGGTTACAAGCAACAAGGTTTTCACTTTATCCAACAACTTATATAAATTATAATACACATTTAACTTGTTCTTAAGCTTAACTAGGCAGCTGACTAATAAGTCACCTACTTAACATAAACAAAGAAAATGATGAACCTTTAATACAAGGTACACAATTGTGTCTAATTCTCAAATTTTTGACATCAACTAATTAATATTTTCCTTGACTTTCAACATTTTGTATAAATAATTTTAAAACATTTGACAATTTAAAACGTAATTCCAATGACACAAGAAATTTAAGGAAATTGATATATGACTGATTTTTTGAAATCTATCATATGGTCGTCTTGAGACATTTCCAAAAATAATTATCTCATTTTCAAGTCAAACTATCTTTATTTTTTCCTAATAAAAATCTCACTCCTTTTGAAATAATTACCTTCATCTTTATATTTACTTCATTTTTTTCTCTATTTATTAACATGGATATAAAAAGACAAATTAACATGTGTCTTTTCATGTCCATGAAATTTATATTAATTCAAATTAAATTTGACATCAACATAAATAATGATGAGTTATTGAAAACCATATGAAAACATAAAGGAAACAAAAAGAAAACAAAAGTTTGTAATGGGTAGTGTAGTAGTGTGGAGCAACATGAAGTTCAAATACAATTATTGCCAATCCTAAAAAATACTATGCTATGGTATAATTATGTAGCCTATATCAAGGGGTATGAGGCATCTTGACCAATAAAAAATTTCAACAAATTTTGTCATTTTTCAAAAAATAACATGATTTATTTTTTTTGAAAATTTTTAGTGTAAATTCAATTAATTTTCCTTTTTCATTTTGACAAAATTTCACAATATCAACACACACCCACCACCCAATATATATATATATATAATTTTCTTAATTAAAAAAAACCCTTGATCAAGACATTGAAATGTTTGTGCAAAAAATGAAAATATAAATAAACCTTCACCTTCCAAAAAACTCATTGCAAGGTAATACAACAAGAAGGAAAAAGGGCGGGGGGGGGGAGTGGGGGAGGAATAAATAAATAAGGAAAGAGAAAAAGATGCAAACCTACTAAACCTCAATTGCAACTTGCAAGAGAATAAATTGAGAAGGGAAATTTTTCTTATTTGATGGGCTAACAAAAAAGGTATAGAAATTTTTTGCAGGTTTTCTTTTTTGGTGGAAATGTGTACCTTTTTGGGAATATACAATTTACCAGGTCGTCGTATATGTATGCAGGACGGGGAAGAGATTCGATCCCGGGACGGCTACTGCCACAAATGCGCCGAATGGACCGACACAGACCAGGTTGTTTTCTTCTTCTTCTTCTTCTTCGCCATCATTGCGCACCACCTGCTGCTGCTGCTGCTGCTGCTTTTCGCCGCTCCCATCTGCGCTCTGATGCACTTTGCGCACTGCAAATCCAAAACCCATCACCCCACAACGCCATACATAGATTCAGGCACGATCGGCATCAAGAGCAGGACCAGGAGGACAACAAAAACAAAGTGGTGAACTTTACCTTTTTCTCATCCTTCTTCTTCTTCGCTGTGTTGTTGGCTCATCGGCAATCTTCCGGTGAGGAGGAAGCGAGAGTTTCTGGCCTTTTTCCGTGGTTGGGTTTCTCCCCTTCCAGACGACGCAGCGGCAGGCTGTTGTGTACCTGACGACAGAAGCAACAGTTATAGAAAAGCTGGTTTCTTGGCACGGACACTCCTATACACCTAGTCGGTGAGTCATGGCTGCTTGTGTTCTTGTGTGTTTTTGGTCCTTCTCTGTCTAGAATGCTCTCTCTCTCTCTCTCTCTCTCTCTCTCTCTCTCTCAGAGAGAAGGTCCGGTATCGGATCTTTGTGGGAAAAACGGGTGGGTTCATTCCTCATGGCTGACACAGAGTGGCAGGGGTGCTGAGAATCTGATCCTTTGCCCTAATTGGTGCAGCGAGGAATAAGGTTGGTGGCAAGGAGTGAGTGAGTGAGTGGGTGGCACGAGGGATGTTGTAGTATGTAGTTTTACTGCTTGCTTGTTCTGATTTCATTGAGATTTTTTTAATCTGAATTTGAGTTGGTGAATGTGGGATGATGATGATGATACATGAATGCTCCTTTTTTCTTTAGTGGCTGATTGCATTGGCTTGATGATGTGACATACATGATGGTGTGACATATGCTGTGTCCAACAGATTTGAGTCTTGCCAGCTCTTACAGGTATTGGATTGGATGGTCAACTGCAAAGACATCAATTTGCTGTTGCTGGTAATTTGAGAAAGTGAGAGCTGGTTCTAATTTCCCCCCCCCCCTTCCCTTCACTTTTGAGAGCATGAGGTGGCAACAGTATCTAGGGTTGTCCCTTCTGGATGTAGATTGTTATCCTGCAAAAGTGGTGGTTCTTTTGCAACTATCTTCTGTGGTGTAGGTTTGCAAAATGCAGCTTTTCAGAGGATTGTTGTTGTGCCCTCTCAATATGTAGGTATTGTATGAGACATTGAGTACTTGGCATTTCCACCTTTGTTGGCTTTTGCAGCAATGCCTCCCAGAGCTAAACAAAGGAGCACACCACCTGCTGAAAAGGTTGGTGAAAAGCCTCCAGCAAAAGAGTGGAAAGCATCATCTCGACATGCATCGGGTGTAGGTGGTGTCCCTACACATGCCTACAACCCAACATCTGGCACTTTTCATATGCTTGATGCTGTGGCTTTGGACACAGGGGTGCCCAATCCAAATACCAAGTTCAGGTCTGTTGATGACAATGATGACACTTCAAACACCGTGAGCACCAACAGCATGGAGTATGACTCAACATCCAACAATGGTAGCTACTCTGGGGAATCTGAAGACCAGCAGCAGGTTCTTGGGAAAGATAAAAATGGTGTTGGCAAGCTTGGAAAGCCACCAGGGTTAGTAGGGCCAAGTTTGGATAAGCGTGACAAGATTCGATGGAAAAATGAGAAGAAACACCAACGTCAAAAGGAGCGGCGTGCAAAGGATTTGAGGGACCGTGCCACCAATCATCTGATGTCTCGCAAGCTTGAGAATCTTACTCAGCAACTTGTAGCTATGGGATTCTCTGCTGAACACGCAACCATGGCTTTTATCCGCAATGAAGGCCACATTGAACGTTCTGTAGCATGGCTTCTGGAAGGGGGTGATAGTACACAGAAGGAAGATTTAAATGTGGAAGGCAATCTGAAAATAGATATAGGAGATGAGCTGGCACGTATGGCTGAATTGGAAGAGCAATACAAGTACTCCCGGCCAGAGATAGATAGAGCAGTCATTGCTTGTGAAGGGGACTTAGAGAGAGCAACAGAATGGTTGAGGAGCCAACATCCACAGCCACATTTAGTTCCTGTGGAAGATAGCAGCATTGGGTTTGGCAGAGCCACAGAGCTGAGCCATGATCCAATGAAGAAACAGGCTCCAAATGTAACTTCACCAGCTCCACCACCGCAGCATTTAAATGGCACAAGCACAAAGTCTACCAGTTTGTACCAAGGTTTGATGCAGGACAGAAGAGACGAGAGAGAGCTCAACCCTCCACAGGGCACATCTCAGGGTCATAATCTGGTTTCAGGTCACCCCCTTTTGCAGCCCTCACCTGAAGGAACAAGGGCTAGTCCCTTGGTTGAAATACCTTCTTCAACAGGAGTCACAGATTGGCAAAGATTTCTGCACCCTGTTAGTGGGAGACTTCCAAACCATGGATTTAGGGCATACCCATTTAGTCCACCAACACCTTCCCATCTTCCCTCATCTTCACTGCCATACAGGGTGGATTCCAGAAACCCTATATTGTCACAAAGTGGGTCATCCTTCCTTGATCGTGATTCAGACCACATAACAGGGCATTTGACAGAGAGAGGTCCTGTGTTGCCTCACTCTCCTGTGATGACACCACACTCAGGTGTTAGTGTCAGTGCAAATGCACCCTCTTTCTCCCCTTCATTTTCATTGTCAAATTGGAAGGGAAGTATAGCAGACGGATCTCCTCCATCCCGAGTTCTTCCCCATAACAATCTGCAAGGAAATATGCAGACAACATTGTATACAGACAACTCTTCAAGAAATATGATGAATGTTGGTAGGTATGGTTTAGAGGCTTCACCAGGAAGTTATCATCCCTTCCAACCAACTCAGCCCTATCCAATGTCAACAAGTTGGCACACAGACAGGACGGCCTTTGGTCCAGTGGAAGCTTCTCTCAGCCCCCACTCCAGCACTTCCAACACTCCCTCATATTCAAAAAGCTCCCAGCCCTTGACTTCTGGATTTTTGACAGGTTGGGGATCACAGCTCTCTGGTACACAAGTTGACTGGACCATGGGGGCAGCAGGCAGTTGTGATTATAAGACAATTGACTGGAGCATGACCACATCCTCTCCTGCCTCTGCACCTGCAGGTGTGTCGGGGATATCCAGTAGTCTAGCCACAATTTTAAATCTTTCTGAGCCTGGGCAATCTGGACGACAGAGTAGTGAGGATGGTAACCCATACCCATTCCCCAGAGGTGGGAGCTTTCCAGGTGAAGCTGGAAACTGCTACAAGCTTTGGAGTGGACCCAAGTTGCAAGGAGGATCACCAGCACTAGGACTGAAAGAAAAGTCTCAAGGGGAGTCAGGAAGTAGTTCAGGGTTGGGAGGCCACGAATGGACTTCACCTTTTGGTGGGAAAACCCTCTATACTTTGCCTGCATAGGCAGTTGCTTCTCCATAGTTTGGTTCATGTTGCCAGCAAAACTATGGTTCTGTAACACAATGGTGCATCCTTCACATAGATAGCAATGCTTGATGTTGTGGACAAACTTTGCTCATTGCTTTAGGCAGTTATTGCCAGTGCCCTTTTGGCTAATAAACATGGGATATGGCCTATCAACTACAGTTGTTGATTGCTTGTGAAAGTTGGTTCTTGTTGTGTGTCATACCCTTTTGTTGAAAAGAACAGCTGTGTATTTTGTTCTACAAATGCATGGTGCAAACATTGTGTTGTTGAACCTAGTCACATGTACTGGTGAAGATGTTTGTTCTTGGAATTCTACAATATCTGGGTCCCACATGCAGCATGGTTATACTGTTCTAGTTTCATGGTTGCTGGGTATGTGACAACAAGCCTGTCGGAGAGATCTGTCTCACTTTGGAAGAATACTGACAGAAACCTTCACTTGAGATGTTGCCAATTTGTGTTGTGTGTGACCAACCAGGTGTTGGATGGTTTCTTCAGTGTCTTGCTACAATGGGCAAAGGCTTCTGAGCACCAGCAGGCTCCAGCTAACAAATCTCAAAGTGACCAAGTGATTAGAAGCTTTAAGCCTAGTAGTTTAGTTTGAATGCTCGACATATGGATGATAGGAAACAGCAGCAGACAAAATCTTAGCAGGCTTGTGAAATTTATGTGAACATTCCAGCTTTACATTTTCTGCTTGACCTGTTTTGCAGGTTTCACTCTTTTCTTGGCAGGAAGCAATAGACTAAGAACTGAAGGTATTGGACCATTTTTGTGCATTGTATTAGCATTCTGCTGACTACTGTGTACATAAGTTCTGTGTAATGTAGGTGTTATGTGAGCAAGATGTTTTAATGCACGGAATCTGTTTGACAGGTGTATTTTTCCTGGTTCTCTGCAGTGGAAGGGTCTCACACAACTTGTCACCTAATTTATAGGATGCAGACTTTGTTTGGTCTGGAAGCATCCATATCTGACCAGACTATGTCTAGGCTACTTGAGACATGATCCCAAAACTGTATGCTTACTCACAGTTATTTGTTACAACATGTTTCTCGTCTGACATACTAATATGGTGTTGATAATCCAGCAAGCCATAGATTTGGAAACCTGTGTATACACCAATCAACCAATGCCTCCTTGTGAGGGCTAGCTAATAACATGAGCCCTGGACTGAGTCTGCACATTGCTTGCCAAAATGCAACCAAAACTCAGGATGCAGACGATTCATAATGGCTTCCTCAACTTAATTCTGGAAGAAATGTAACTAAAACTCAGGATGCAGGTGCTTCATAATGGCTTACCTGAAATTAATTCTGGGCAGATTGCATAATTATCTGCACCCACTGTTGGGAGCTTATGAAGTTAATAGGGAATTATAGTAGATCATTATTGTGATTCATGATGAAGGTGATGATTTGACACTTTGTGTTGCAGTTTGACACTTTGTAAGTAACAGGCATAAAGGTTATGGCCACACTCATGTTCATGTACAGACTCGTAACCAGTTGTTGGGGCTGACTCACAGACATGTCTGCTCCTGATTGGAGATTCACGCCCCGGTTATATCACATATTAAGCTGACTGTATCTCATATGTGTATGAAAAATGATCGGCATCCACTTGGTGAGGATGTTATGTCCAGCAACTGGCTTGACGCCTCTGGTTACTGGATATAGCTAAGTTCAATAACCAGTGGCCTCTTGCCAGTTATCTAGTCCATGGAATGTTTGAAGAGTGTCCTAAAGTTTTCTTTGCAATCTCGTAGATATGTCTCGGAGCTATTGGCTGCAAATGCTACAGCTAGTGGTAGATATGGTGGTTTATTGGGTGATGCAGCCTCAGGAAATATGAAAGACTTAAAAGAGAAATTCTCCATTGAACACAAAACACTTCAGTGAGGCAATCTGAGTAGGAGTTATCACAAACCCGTGTTGCTTGGCTCCCAGAAAGATTGCCCAAGGGGTGACACACCATGGATCAATGTAAAACTATACACCAGACATGATGGATCAGTTCAACAGATGCGACAACCAAAAAGGGAAAGAAACCAAATGAGAATAAAACCTTGTGGACTCTCCTTCTTCATCAAAAGCCACCCATGGATAAATATGTGCAACATGCAATTCTATGTTGACGATGTGGCATAATAGCTAACTACAAGAACAAGACCAAAATAATGTCCAGTGTGAGTGGATTCACACACCCCCAATGTCATGAATGACATCCAATAACCAACCTCCACATAGGTCATTTTGGTGTCTATTAAGATTTTCATAATTTGTCACAAAACCAAGATATTTCACTTGGGCTCTACATTGCTATGCACTACAAATGACAATGTAATTACTGAAAAAAGAAAGGTCTAACTCAATTGAAGAATTGGTATGTGGAAATTTGGTGGTCAAAATTTATGAATATTCCACTTGCATTTTTTATATATTTATTTTGTTAATTGATTGTCAATTTTAGGGTAGTATTAGATATTTTGGGAATGGAAATATGCTATTTATGGAGTTTCATAAATGTGTTCACATTTGTAATAAAACATATTGAGAATTTTGGGGTCAAATTGAAACACAATGTTTATTACATATGCTATTGTGGAAACGTCAGATGATGAATTGTCTACTTGTTGCATGACATTTGCATATGTGTATAACAAGTTGTGAACATTTATAAGTTTTCATAATAGTTGAATTGTTTTATTTGACTAATTTTTTTGTTATTGACATTTTTGAAGTGTATATTGCATAAATGCAAACTATGGCATCAAACTTGTCATATTGAATCACTTAAATGATGGTTTTGATTTTATGTGCTTTGCGTTGGCTATAGTTAGCACAATTAGTAGAGTCATCATATGAATCATTACAATTGCCTAACAAAAAGTTTTAGGGTGTTTTATTAAGTTTATGGCTCCTTTTTGCAGTTGACATTAAGAAATGCAACAATTGCTAGCAAAAATATTGACATGTAATAGGATACAACATTAGGATAAATAAATAAATAAAATGTCAAGTTATTTGTAATCCAAGTGTTTTTGCACCAAATTTAGGTGCATGGTCTACAAGATATTGCCTTCTTGACTTATTAAGGAAATCAATAATATTCCGAACAACAAGGAGGCATGCAATATGTATTCAATATTGATATTACATTCCACCTTACTACTTGGTGGTCTTGCTACCTAGAACTCCAAAAGTACGTAAAAAGGAAGAAGAGGAATAAACTTTAATTATTTTAGCTTCATTTTCTTTTAGTTTTAGGTTTTTTGTTTCCAGTTGCAAAGAAATAGAATTCTTTTGGAGTTCTTTCAACTTCGTTTTCTTTCATTTTTAGGTTTTCAATTTCCAATTGCAAAGAAGTAAAATTGTTTTTGGTGTTCTTTCAGCTTCATTTTCTTTCACTTTTAATTTTTCAATTTCTAGTTGCAAAGAAGCAAAATTGTTTTTGGTGTTCTTTTAGTTTCATTTTCTTTCACTTTTAAATTTTCAATTTCCAATTATAGAAAAGCAAAAAAAAATTGGGAATTCTTTTAGTTGGATTTTCTATTTTCAATTTCAACTTGCAAGTAGGCATAAATTGCTTTGAAGCATATTCTTGTTCATATTTTATTCTTGAGGAACCATGTCTAACACATAATCTTATGAACAAGTGGCATTGTTTTTGTTACAATGGTTGTACAAACAAAGGTATTCACGACTACACACTTGTGAGTTTTCACAAGTGGATTGTCAAACATTTGTTGTATTAACATTGTGTTCCAAATCAACACAAAATCATGCAACAATTGCATCTTACAATGTTGTCTTCTTTGAAGGGAGAAACTACCAAATGTAAATATGGTGGGAAATGTAAATTTAATGTCAAATGAAGTGTTGGTGGATTTGGAAACTTGTCCAAAATATGTTGCATTGGAATTTTGAGACCTCTAGGAACTGAAGAAAGATTTTGAACTTAGTACATAATTTTGTAAGTTCTACCTTTTAACATTGTCATGCGGAATTTTACCAACTAAATATACAACATGCACATCCTTCTTCAATGTAAGAAGATCTTAAACCCATGCATGGATTTATTGGTTACATTCCTTAGATCTTCAATTCAATGACAAATATTAGTAATACTTTTTTTTTAAAGTTCTAAAATCAAATTGCTTATAAGTCTACACGTGACAATGAAATCAAGTTTTTATATGTGTTTATTGAAATCACTAGTTTGAGAATAAATCTTGTCCAAACTTAAGAGCAATGTGTCAATTGTGTTATAATGCAATGTGTGGTCACAATCCACTAGATTTCTAGTTGATCAAACTAATGGTACTAATTAAGGTTTAGGAAAAAGTCATTTGTGTATGGAGTGTTTTGTGCATGGACTTGTAAAAACTATTACATTTTTTCTTAAATCAATCTTTCTTGTCTCCCAAAAAATAGTTCCCATTGACACAAATAGAAAGGTTGACATTTCTTTTGTGATGTGGAAAGTGTCTTTTTTTGAAGCCACGTGCAATTTGGCTTCACAAGCCTTTCAATCAAAGGTTTTCATTAAGCCACAAGTGCGGAGATTATTTTGTCCAATTATATTTTTATTGCCTTATTTTTTCTCATATATTGTATACATTTTTTATATCATAATACGACTGGATGGAGGTGTTTTACAACAAATACAGATAGTTGTTGGCATGTTGGATATTCATTCTACTCTACCATGTTGTATTAAAATAATCATTATGTGATCCAAGGATTTAAGTTGTTTATGAATGTGTTTTCACTAATGAATTTCATAAAGTGCCTTAACATGGATCATAGCCTACCCTCATGACCTTCCAAAGAACAAGGTGTGCATTTTTTTACTACTGATCTACATCAATTTTATTCTTTTTTGTTTTTGTTATCTACCTCTCATTATGCCATTATTTGTAGGGGGCATTTGTTTTGTTGTATGTTTGTCAATGTCCAACCCTATGTTGAAGAAGAAAAACAAGGAATTGCCCCTCATAGCTTATGGATTTTATGTCATTTTTCATGGCAATACATCACTACACCATAAACCCTAGAACTCTGATTGTTCCTTGTAACATAATGCTTAAAAGGTCCAAGAAATTCTATGAGAATTGAATTACATAAGAGATTAATATGGCAAGAATTACAAAGAAGGTTTAAAGGTTTGGACATGCAACAATAAGATCAAAGCTACACAATGGAATGTATGTTATCTATGGACATCATAATGAGTATTAGATGAAAATTCAATATAGAACATTTTCATGATAAGCTCAAACCCAAAATGAATTGTTGAATATCTTGTTGAAACTAAAAGTTGTTTTCAAGTTGTCTAAAAACATAAAATCTATATTGCGAAACCAAACATGAGAAGACAACAAACTATAAACAATTATTGCCAATTTATTTTCAATGTTATGTACCATATTTTTTTGAATTTTTGGATTAATTGTTTCTAGAATGTTAGCCAAGATCATGACTAATCTTCCTTACTTACTTTTAGAAATCGAACTCTAAATACAAAGTTTTGTAAATAGACTTTTGAATGAATTGTTTTGGCAAGGTTGTGTTTGAAGGTCATATGTTTCAATCTATTATGTTTACTTAAATTGTGGTATAAGCAACATCTTCATGAGTGGCTTATATTTATATCTAGTGTTAAATGTGCAACACAAGCTCATGTGATGAGAGTTTACAAGAACGCATGTAGCATCTTTGAAGATCAAGGCAAAAATCCATTTAAATCATGTCCATTTTCATCTTGGCAAAAAATGAGATAACTACATGTTCCTTTCCTTTTAACTCCAATTCCATCAATATGCAATCCAACATGTGCTCATTTTGGTGTCCTTCAATCTAATTCCTTATTGAAATTTATGTGTTTGATTATTTTGCCACCATCTTTCAAAAGTTGTGGTTTTACCACATGACCAGTTAATGAGTATATTCAAATATTAACACATTTGTAATTAACTTAGATAGCCATGTTCTTACCCAAGAAGGTTTCTTGGGTTTACAAAGAACTAGATAAGAATCCAAAACTAAGAGGTGCAATCCTAGAGGATATCAAAAACCTCTCTAGTCTATTTGAGTTGTAAGTGGCACAACCCATGTTGGACAAGTGGTAAATTATTAGTTCATCATCAAGTTTATATACATATATCTAGAAAAATATTATCTTAAAGCGTCTCTTCACTATTTGTAACAATTTTTTGAGGATGAATTGTGATCTTATGTTGTTGGCTAGTCATCAAACTTTTTTTAGTGACATACTATTTTTTCTTGTGTAGGAATTTGTTAAGCTGTAGCTCTTCTAGATAGATCCCATCACGTCTTGGCAAACTTGTCAATATGAAACTCATGTATGTGATGGCCCAAACTCACTAGAAGATTTTACATTTTCAATCTTGGAACAATACTAATGATATTGCACATGAGTACTATAGGCATGCTTCAAGTAATATTTATTGTAACTTTTATGTAGATTATGTGAGTTCGCTATCAAGTTTTGTAATATTATTTGTGGTTAATTTGAAAGGAAATCTCAACATGCTGCGGCTAGTGTCATTGGATGGAGTTTTTGTGTCAAATATATGTCCCACAATCAGTTATGTGGGGTGATTCCTTTTGTAATTAACCAATTAAACAAGCTTTTGCAACTTTCTCTAGCACATAATCAGCTCTGAGGCAACATTCCAGTGTCAGTGCTCAGTGGTAATTACACTACCAATCTTAACAATCTCACATCCTTCGTAATCTTGTGAGTTTTGACATTTACAACACACATTATCAAATTTGGCTCTTTCATCATTCATACATAATTTTATGTTGAATGTTAGTACATGTATAAAAAAACTTTGTGGACAAAAGACACTTTTGTGATAACCTATATGGGTGTTGTATAATTATTATTATTTTGAAATTTCCAATTCAATTTCACAAATTTAATGTATTGGGTGCTTGATGCAGTCATGTGTATTTTTCTTTCAATCATCATAATTGTAAGGATACATATTCATTACTTATTTATATCTTCGTTATATGTGCTTCATTTTGAGTGATTTAAAATGTTATGGGAATAATACTTCAAACTCTAAAAATCACCTTTTGAAGTGCAAAGGAAAAGGAGTAATCAAAGAATAACAAGAAGAGAAATAAGCTTTCCAACTTACAAAACATTTGTTTTTCCTTTTTTTTCTTTTTAGACCCCTCCTACTTTCAAACCTCATAACTTTTTTATTTTTTATGCATTTTAAATGAGTTAAAATGTTATAGGAACACACCATCTAAAGGTTTACAAATCATCTTTGAACTTTCATAACAACAAAATAACATACAAAGAATTCTTTGGGTGTTTGGGAACTAGCATTTGTAGCATTCGGTGGTTTGTTTTTTTTGAGTTTTTGACCCCCTCTACTTTAAGGGGCCATAACTTTCTCAATTCTATTTTGTTTTTGACAATTTTTAGTGTGTTAAATGCGCCAATACAAGGGGTTCAATTTTTGTTTGGACATTAGAAACAATGGAGCCTTCCCCTTGGATGTGGCTTGCTATGAGTGTTTAAATGTTATAGTTGCAACTCAATTTGCAACTAATGAACAATTAAAAGATTTAACCCATATGTTTTGTTTTCAATTCCTATGTTAAAAATTATATAAAAAAGACTTGTTCTCTTATGTTTTCGCATTAAAATAAAAATTTCATTTTGGGATGAGCTAAAAAAAAGCTTAACCTAAAGGTAAAACATAAAATATAAATATAAAATTTTGTGGCTATTTTTTAGTTCACTTAGTCTTGTGTTTTCCTACATGCTTACCTACCTAGGTAAGTAAGTAGGTCCTATTTTTGTACTTACCTATGTAGGTAGGTAGGTATTATATAAATACATAGGTATGTAGGTCTTAAGACCTACCAACCTACCTACCTATAGTTATGTACAACCTACCTAGCTATTAAAATAGATATTTTTATTTATTTATTTATTAATGTCAAAATATGATTAATATGCCACATGGCTTTTTTTAAATTGTGCCATGTGTCACAATCCTGAACCATCATTAACAATCAATCATAATGGACAACGGAGATCAATATTTCGAAAAAAAAAAATTTATGTCCAAAAAATTTCATAGTGTCACGTGTTAAATTATAAAAGATGAATGACAATTAATGATGTTATCATGACATCATGGGTGCAATTATAATGGAGTTGCATAATAGTTGAAAATGAGTTGTTTCAACAAAGGTGTAATTGAGTTGTAATGAATTGCATCATGTATACGGTGAGTTGCAAATGTCTTCTACAATTCAAAAATGGAGTTGCAAGGCTAATTGCAAAACACCCTTTTTTCATAATGTTTGCAATAATTTAATGTTAGTTTAGGCATGGAACAATGGGATGTTTTATGCAAGTGTTATATTTCAACAATGTCTTGTAGATTTGAAATCATGATTAGTTGTGTATTTTTGAAAATTCAAAAAAACAACACTGGAAAATGTGTACCTCTTCCACACCCCAAACACAAGTTTGCCCAACCATACATATAGAAAACACCAAGGAGTGGTATTTTCCCATACCTTTGTAGAATATATTTCCTAAACTTTTTTGTTAGTGTTCATGTCCTTTACATGTAAAGAATTACTTACCTACTGGGAGCTTTGTTAATCTTGGTTTTTGCTTTTGTAACTTCCAATTTCCAAATCTCTCTAATTCACATAAATCCTTGATTATCATTTGATTATTCAAACCCTTCCCTTCAATAGACAACACTTCCTTTAGATAAACACAAATGTGATTACAACAAGCACAACAAAACAATCACAAGAATATCAAAACTTAGACTACTCATATATGAAAAGAATTCTTCAAAGGATGTAGTTCATATTGCAAATGGTGTTAGTATTAACAATTATGT
>Ga0209208_10003897_pt1 | contig 21321 bp, 15 predicted proteins | sample S1TSphfallax_3_FD_187694 | JGI IMG/M metagenome (GOLD analysis project Ga0209208, IMG submission 187694) | Host-associated microbial communities from peat moss isolated from Minnesota, USA - S1T2_Fd - Sphagnum fallax MG (SPAdes) (version 2) | ecosystem: Host-associated > Plants > Peat moss >...
AAATGTCATCCAAGGGTACTGATGACTCTTCATTTGTATAAATTCTAAGCACACTAAAAGTTCAAACAAGGACCATCAAACCTTACAAGTTTATATGCATGTTTCTATACTTGTCATCTTGAGTTCTTAAATGGACACATGGAAATTACAAGATGAAAATACTATGGAGTTAATTACCCATATTTAATGGTTATCAGATGGAAAAATCTCCTTAAATTAACCAACCATAATATGTGAAAAAACTCTCCAAAATTAATTAAAGACAATATGAAAAAACAATTTAAATTAACTAACCACACTTGGTGAAAAAACCATCTTAATTTACTAGTGTTGTAGGTTGACTTAACTAATAGGTGTAATTTCCACCTAAATTTGGGCATCACTTATTGACATCTTGTTTCACTAGCTTAATTGACCTATCCATAACAACTGGTCCCCGTTCATTACGGGGTTAACATGTTTTATCATGATTTCATATAGTGAATTTGTCCTAGTTCATTCTATATTTTAATGAAATACAAGGTGAACTTGGCCACATCTCCTAGTACTGATTGGATAGCCCATCTATGGGCAAAATAGATTCCCAAGCTTTGAAAGCAAAATTATTAGATAATTCCCTCTAATCTAGCAATAGACCCTGTAACCAAGCTCCAAAAAAAATTACAATATATGGTCTTTCTTCTTATAACAAAACTTGTAGTAGAGGTCTCAAAACAAAATGTTCGAATAATCTAATCTCTTATAGTAATAAAATTTGTATTATAGTTCTGAAAAATAATGATAAGATTTTTTTTCTTATGGTAGTAGAATCTATTCTTAAACTTCATTATGAGAATGATTTGACATAACCTTTCCTTTGCCAACATACTCGAGCTTTGAAAACCAGGTTACCAAATTTCCTTTTGTATGACAATAGATCTTTTAAAGTTTTGACGTTACTTAGCTAGCATATTATCATTTGCATCCAACAATAGTTATATGCTTCATATTGCAACATTTCATGTACCTCCTTTGTGACAACTGGCCTACTTGTCAAATACATTACCAATTATATGACTCACCTCCTAATATGGAAGTTGAAATAGGGTTGATTAGCGCTTCACCCTAGTTTTATGTGATGGGCACCCCTTTGCCCCCAAAACATTGCCCGTTGCCACCCAGTCTTTTGTCATTTGTGATCGCCTTAATGTTTCAAGAGTAATTTTTATTTTAGGCCTCCCTCGCACCTCCTCTTTGCCATCAAAGTGATTTGCGTTTAGATGTGTTCTATATGGGTGGTTTCTTTGCAACCACCTCCGACTTCCCTGAAAAATTGGTTTCCCAAGTTCTTTGGACCATTGGTTGACTATATCAATGCCACATGGAAGGCATGCTCTATAACCTTGGTGTTGGCAACCAGAAACTATCCCATAAATGGGAAAATTGTGGATTGTTCCCATTAAGACTGCCCTCATGGTAAATTCCCTCCTTCTCACAAGTTGTAATACATCCACCGCCCTCACCCCCTTCCATAATCAAACAAGCTCCTCAAACACAGGGGCCAAGTAGACATCAAAATTGCTACTCTTTACACTGTTCGGTCCAAGGATTATCATTGATAACAACAAGAAAAAATTGGTCACTAGCCAAGGTGGAAGGTTATAGTTCAAGAACAACACAAGTGAAGTTGATCATGCATTGTTCTTTTCCCCAAATGGATTCACTCCATATGTGGCAAGCCCCAATCTAACATTTTTGGGCTCATCCCCAAATTCTAGCCAAGTCTTATCAATGTGGGCCCAAGCCTTACTATCAAGCACATGATGAATTTTCCAATCTATGCTCTTAATTTGGCCATGCCAAGTCATGAATTTAGCAATTTTTCGAGCTTGAAACATGCACAATAGCTTAGGAACCAATGGAAAGTGTCAAACTATTTTAACGGCCACATTTGACTTGCCATATGACTTAAAGCGTGCTAACCCACACTTTGGACATGTTTCCAACATCTCATTTTCCTTCCAAAACAACACACATCCATTAACACATGCATCTATGTTACCTTGCTAGTTAAGGTTTTAGCTACGTACATTGTTGGTGGCAAATAATTATATAGTGGTAATAAATGCTTGTGAAGTAATGTTAATAGTTCATCAACAAACTTGTTGGAAACACCATGCACCTTACAAATGTTCATCAACTGGAATGTGGTTGCTAACATTGATTACCTAGCACCACTATATAAGGGTTGGCATGCTTCTCGCAAATATTGACCTTCATTAAAGATATCCTCATTAGGGTCTGCTACAAATCCTTCATGGTTGTCTCTTATGTTTCCTTCTACATTGCCTTCATCTTGCCCTGTCATGCTCTCCAACACAACTGCTAATTCTTCCATGACATCACACACTTCTTAGACCATGCCAATTCCATCTTCCCTTGAGTTCGGGTTCAAGTGAGCATTCTCAATGCCTACTTCACCATTTGGAGCTAGGAATAGATCATCTAAAAGTTGTTCCATGTGGACACCCTCATCCACCAACTACCTTATTGTCTGTAATGAACTTTTAGTTGTTGTAACCCATTCTTCATCAGAGTCATTGATTTCCCATGGGCCCTTCCAAACTCTATACAAAGAGTGCCTACCATTCAAGATGAAGTATTTTCGAACTATGTCAAGCAAGATTGGCCTCCCCTTTCTTGCGCACTTATTACATGGACATCGAATTTTAGTCATGCCATGTTGTTGGGTCCATGACAACTCTCTAGCCCATAACTTGTCATTGTTAGTTGTAAGCCTAAGAGGATCATCTAGTTGCCTCCTGCCACTTGCCATGTTTATCACTAATAGAAGTCTTTCTTTTTGTGTGCTTTATAATGTCACAATATCAACCATTGGACCATTTACATGCATCTAACTAAAAAGGACAATGTAGCATCTACCCACTCTCATTGCAGTTGCATCCTATTTAGCAAGCATGGGCAATCAAACATAATTGAATTGGCTTTGCAGAAATGGATTGGATATAGGGAAAAAATATCTTCACAAGTTTCATTAGAAGGCAAGTTTAAAGTTTTATTTCTCTCCATCCATGCATTTGAACAATAACTACAATGACATGAATAGAAATTAAGAATTTAAAGTCATCCTTCCTTTCAACTGCACTCTTTTGTTCTAGACATATTCCAAATAAATTGATTAATCTAAACAATATAAATGGCAACAATTGGCTATACCTAGGAACTTTCTAAATAATATAAATGGCAACATGCAATTGGATGTGCCATGACCAAATTGTATTCAAAGGTAAGGTTGTGTGTGAATTCACCCTCCTTGTGCTATGTTCCACATCCCTATGGTTGGCTCCAAGTAAATCTGTACATGCAAGAAAAAAGGCGTCCCAAAGCATGGGATATTATTTTATGTGAAAAGAAGGAAATTTGGACTACTATCCCACTATGGTCACAAGGATGTCAAACATTTCTTGGCTTTGAATAAAACACAACAAACCAACAAATGAAACATACCCCCATGTTTGTGTGTCATCCAACATTAGTGTCACCAATTGTGGGCAACAATGGCTTTGACAACATATCAATGCTTACCACTTACACACCCAACATAGAAAATCCAACATATAATTACAAGAGTACTTGACATCTCATGACCTATCAAATTATTTGAACAAGAAATGCATCACAAACAATAATATGCCACAACCTCATGGAATAATAACACAAAGTATCCTTTGAATATTTCTTCCCAATTGAATCCTTGGGAAACAATAGACAAGTTTAGACATCAAATTCATTTTGATGAAGCCCAAGACTAGAGTAAATCCAAAAGTGAAACTAGCCTTGGTTGACTTGATCATGATTGCCAATGAATCATGATATTGAGTTTTAGACACATTTAGAAATTCTTTTCTCAACCTTGCAAGAAATATGGTAAAAGTTGGTTAGTAGTTCCTTCTTGCAAACATATCCAAAATGTCCATTACAATTCACAATTGGCTATCCTAACATACTTTACATGTTTGTAATAAGAATGGCGCCACTCAACTATATGTAAACATAAAAAGATCAACAATCTACTAGAAAATTTTGTCCTTGATATAACTTCTAGTTACCAGTCCAAATCCTCAAAATGCAACTAGTTTACACACATGGCCATATTTTCACTTCTCCTAATAGACTGTTCAATGATTGGTAGAAATAATATCCAAAAACACAAACACACAAAAGGGTTGATGCCTCATGTAAAGGTTATATATCCTCATTCTATAGTTTCCAAACAAGAACTTTGAGATAGCAAAAGACTTAAACCATCAACAATAACAACATCCACTATGATGACATATTGGAAAAGAAATTCACCTTGCCAAAAGGCATAGTGTATTAGAAGGTGACTTTTGGATTGATAATGCTACAAAACTTAGTCCCCTTTTTTGTAGCTGCAATATGCAACTTCCACCTCATTGTCCCATAACAACTATCCATGTGCAGGTACAATTTTTAAATATTCTCCAATACACATAAGACTAACTTTCTATCATGTCTATAGCATTAGAGAGGCCCATATACATATTTTTTGACTCTCAATTTTGGTAGTAGAGATACAAGTTTATGATCAATTTTTTCCAACTATCTAAATGAAAGACTTCTTTTAGTTTCCTAGATGCTCAAAGAATATGCTTGACTACATGAAAGCTTCCTTTTACACACACCAGAGCAGAATGTAAGTACATGAGCACCACTAATTGTCTACATAATTGGTTTTAATCCATGGCTCACAAATATATGACAATTGGTTGGCCACATGTAGCCAATCATGGATGAGTGAGATAAGTAAGAAGATGCATAGGTTTAGTTGATTGTTCCACAAAAAAGGAGTTATGTTACTCTTGCCTACACATGACACTCTTGGCAATTGGCTTTGGAACACAGGAACTATTAAGGTGTATTGGGAACAACAATAACACTTTTGGTCATTTCTTTTGGCAAAAGCTACTAATAAAACTCACCTACTATGGAAGTGTATTTTGATTCAATTTTTCTTCCATTGGTGCCTTAATGTTGCCTAAAAGACACATCACCATTTCCACTAGAGTTCATTAACTTCAACTATATTTGGTTCTTGCTACCCAAGGTGGTTGACCTTGTTTAACACATTCAAGATACATTAGAACACACAATATACAAAGTACTTGTGTGATCAACACCACAAACCCTTAAAGACTTCACTTGCATTAAACAACTATAATTCCATGGTACATGTGCAAAAGTTTAATAGTTCAATAGTTAATAAAAACACAATTATTCCAAGTGTTATAAGATGTGGCAACAACACAAAGTAATCCACACAATTGTTAGGGTGATAACAAATATACATTATAATGCAGTGTAGAAACATCAATCTAGAGGCAAACTTTGAAGTTTGGTGAGTTGCAAGGCTTACCACATTTGCAACATCAAGGGGCTTTGGATCCCCATCTACCCATGTTTTCAAACTGCATCACTATGAAATGCACATCACCTCCTTTTCCTCACCGACAAGTTACCACATGTGATTCAAACAATTTAACCTTCAACCATAATGGACAAAACCATTCATGTCAAACTACATATGGAGACAAGATTTTTTAGGCAATTACAAACATATTGGAAGCATGCATTTGAGGTTAGTTTTATGGTGATGTGAAGCGGCCATGATTTGTAATGCCCTTGGATGTCAGTAACAACATACCCCACCAATAGCTTTCTTCAAAACATTTATTTCAAATGTAGTTGGACAAATCAAGTAGCACATCATTCATTAGAGTCACCTCCGAGATTTGATATCAACATAGGTAGACAATGTCAAGGGATTAGGTGAAATGAGATCCACTTGCCCACCTCCAAAACCCTAGCTTCCAACTCATTGTCATATCTTGCATCATTTCTAGCAAGACCAATTTCCACGATAATTAGAAAAACAATATTGACAAGTTTAACCTATCCATCCTCATGACGTGCGGTTGAAATTGCAGCCAAATGTCCATGACAACATTATGAAGATAACATGAGAACAAGTGTAGTCATAACCTTATGGGTGCAGTTGAAAACATGTGAAGCTTCCACTCGATTCTATTTCCATTATGGAACATAGAGTTGGTTGCAGAGAGATAAAATAGAAGGTAACAACTAAATGATTAGTAACACAAATTGTCACAATACATGAAAAGCTTGGCAACCTCCAAGACCCAACAAATCCAACTTTTTCACAACAACCAACTAATGTGTGTCTGATTCTTCCAATTGACAATAGGTGGAAATTTATCCACTAAGCTATTGTGGACAAAAACCACCTAACCTGCACTGGCCTTGATGAACTATTCATAACACATTGTCCATTGTTTCAAGTGCATCTACACTAGCACTTACATCTAGCACATTCACGTAAGTGACAAGGTTTAGTTGCACACCTTCTTGATGCATTTGTTGGAATAGATCTAATGCCAAGTTGCCTTCACCAAATTTCAAATATTGTGCTATCATGACATTTGAAGGACCTATTTATATCTCAAGATGGGAGATTGTTGAACATTCTTACATCATCTTCATTGCTTTTAGATTTTGTATACATGTGAGTCGAGGAAAATGATTCAAGAATTCAAAATGTAGGTGTTGATCTTTGTAATATAAAAACTTAGGGTTACATCTAATCACACATGAAAAAATTCATCCATCTAAAAGTAACATTTCTAGGCCACTTGTCAACTCCACATTGGTTTGGGAGTGAGCAAATTTTTTTTGCTCAATTGTTATGTAGATGCCTAGTTGTTTCCTTATGGGCAGAGCCAATAAAATTATTTGTTCACTAACGTGCTTGAAAATTGTGCAACTACTAGGGCTCGTGTGTCAAAGAGAAGCTTGTGTACTTCCTTTTGAGCTTGATCTTGGTGTTGGCAATGAAAATATGAATACATGAACTTCATTAATGGCTACAACCATGTGCATCTATTCCATGAACAAATAAAACCCTTTGTGCAAGTCTTACATTGCATGTTCCTTTCATTGTAATGCTATGAAATCAAACATTTCTATTGTGTTCAAAATTATTAACTCAAATCATTATAACATTTGGACATTAGTTTTATGTTGGAATCAATTGCCATCCCTTCTATTTGCTTAATAATTGTATGTGTGTTAATAAAACAAGCACCTATTAAACATTTGTCTCATCATAGTTACCTATTTCACCTCTTATTTACTTTTTGACTTGTCCTATGAAGGCTCTTCCCCTCAAGTCCAGTTAACATAACTTGGAACAATGTTCACCATGTTTTTACATATGATTGTTAGAGTCTGTACTTCTGCCACCCAAGGACGACACACATCTAATGAACATTTTGTGATTCCATGTTGATTAGACCTTAACCATCATGTTACATGTGAAAGGATGTGATGTCACAACCCTAGCCTTGGGCTCATGACCAAGGCAAGGGCTTGCAAGGTTGCGGGCCAAGAGGGAAGCCCAGGAGTGAAGGAAAGTGTGAGAGAGTGAACCTTCATGCTCCCAAGGGAGCTTTCACTTTGGGAGTTGGAGTCCCGGTGGACTCTTGAATTTTCAAAGAGTGATTGCAAGGGTCAAAACCCAATGGATTGCAAGGTTCCTTATACCATTGAAAAGCCCTTGGAATGCAGATGTCTAAAATGGGCTTGCATAACCCATTTGGCCATCTGAAAAAGAAGTTAAGGCCAAAAAAAGGGTCGATAATCAAATTGTCAAATTGACTCCTAACCACTAAAAGTCAAGAATCGCCCCGATTTCCTTACATGCAGGTGAGGTGCAACATATTGTTGGAAAAATTTTCGACAAGAACTATAACTTTGCTTTCGACCTCATCTCAATCAGAGGTTTGCACACAAAGTTATGGGCCCCCAAAGTCGCGGGAGTTCCAATTGTGAGAATTTTGGGACTCCCACTTGGGAATCCTAAGACAAAATGACATTTGGGTGTTGGTCATGTGGCCAACCACATAGTATACTATAAGGGGAAAGGTGGTGGCTTCCCTCAAGTCCAAGTCGTGGTGGGTCTTATGAGTTCAAGTTTGCTCATGGCTCATCCTAACACAAAAAATACTCCAACTATGCACTGACCAACTTGTTGTTTGGTTTTGTGTAGGTCCGTGTGAGTGATTGAATGCTTATCATTCTTCCTAGTCCCATCCCAAAGCTCTAGCACGCCCCTCTACCCCCAAAGTGTTGCGAGCCAAGGAGTGTGTCCTCAACTCCTTGTTCTTCTGTTGTTTTCACTTCAGACTCACATTTGAGTCTATCAAAGAGCTTGGGAGCACATCATGTGAACTCACATAGGGATAAAATCTACTCCTTGAAATCACAACCTTACAATCAAACCCATTGAATCAAGTGGCAATTTGTATAAATGCTTTAGAAATTGCTCAAAAGTGTTACTCCCAAGCCTTGACAGTATACCTTGAAACCTTGAAAAGCTCAATAATTCTCATAAACAAAACAACACAAACACATTATTGTTGAAACTTTTTCCATCACAAAGCTTGTAAAACAAGCTAGCTAAAAAACATTATTTCTTTCCTAAGTTCATTAAACACTAGAGCATACACAAAACCATATGTTCTAAAAAAATGCATATATGAAAAGATTATTGCCTTTCTAAACCCATGAATATACTAGAGCATTTAATTAACTATGTTTTTGATATTTTGATCAGTAGTAGCCCCACCAATCGCTTGTTAAACATTGGTCTCAATAGAGTTACCGATTATACCCTCTTCAATACTTTTAGATTTGTCATATGAATGTGACTCCCCTCCATAACGGTTATCATAGCCTAGAAATATATATGGAGAACTTTCCACCTTTTTTGGGCTTTGTGATTTGATCCTAGTGTTTGGAAAATCATTCAATTGCAAATCTTTCATCCCAAGCTTATGAGGATTGAGTTGCTCTTCCTTTTGCACTATGCTGCAACCATCTTGTTCAACATTCACTCTCATGCTACTTTTTCACAACTTGAATTGTTGGTTCATTGGCTCCTCCAATTTGCTTACATTCATTTTTTATTGGAAAATGATCTCATTCCCAAGTTGTTGCCATATCATGGGTCTATGACAACCTTCACCCTTGCCTTATCACATGGTAATTTGGATTTAGCTATGTCATTTTCATCAACCTCCTGGGTTTTTTCAACACAATTATCTTGTTCCTTATTGTCCAGAATTTGATCTTCATCTCTATGTGTTGGAACTTCACCAATCTTCAGTGAATCTTGTATTGTTTTTATATATGGACTCATGTTAGGCACATTAGCTTCACCTTTCATCTTTTCGACAACACCATCCTCCAGTGCCCTCAACATTGCAACAAGTTGCTTTTGTTGCTTTTGCTGCAAGATTGTAACCTCTATAGTTGTTGAATGGAATGCTCGCATATGAATCCCAAGCTGCAAACCTAATTGCCTCCTAATGTAGATTAATACATCTCTATTACTAACAACTTTTCATCGTAATAGAGGCGCAAATTATTCTACATTAAATCTTGTTGCATCTCTCAAATTTGGTTAACAATAAAAGGCTAATGTGAACTTTATACATAAAGTTTGTTTGATGTTGGACAACAAAGGATTGAACACAAAGTCCATTGTAGTCAAATGATATTCATTATTTAACCATCCTCTCAAAGAAAGTTGGAATAAGTATTAACAACTAACAAACAAACCAATATTACAAACCCCATGTGTAAGCAAAAACCCATTACATTCTAGCCCACATACCGGAGCATGATGCGTTCTCTTGTGTCTTGTAATCGTTGTTTTTCAAGTGCTAGGTCCTTAATTACTACCTTCATCTCCATCTCCAAAGTTGTAGCTTGCCCTTCTGCAACCTCCTTAGCTATCTGCTCTCCCACACATCTTCAACTTACAAACCGAATGCCAACAAACTTTGAAAATAATTTTCCACATTCATGATGTACATTTATCATCTACTAGCTAGCTAGTTTTTAATGTGTAGCAAATAATCTCTTTATTGCTAAAATGCAAGTTTTTTGAGGTAAAGTATACCTACATGCCACAAAAAAATTTGGAATGTAACCATAGTTATTAGAACCTTCTCATGTTCATGCTCTCGACATGCTTGTTGTAGATCCTCCTCAATTTTAGCAAGTTTCTGAATTAAAGATTCTAATTAATTTTAATTTAGTTCAACACACAAATACATAGCTCTTCATACACATGATAATGAAATATAATTACAATATTGTTGTTTATTTCAATTCATCTTGCAAAAGAGTAGTTCATGGTGCACTGCTTGTTTGCTAACACTATGGTCATAAGTACTTGTTATTACTTACATTTCGAGAATTTACATTATGGGTCACCTCCTCTTGGAGCTAAGCTTCCACACAACGTACTTTTTCTTCAGCAACAACAACTACCGCCCTTTCCATATCCTATCATAAAATCAAATAGACATTAGTAATTCATAAATTGTATGCACACTATATTACACATACTCATTGCATCCATCACCCTTGTGTGTGTGTAATCCACACTTAGTGAACAAGCAAATATTCTTCACCCAAATGGATTAATTCCAATTATGTTTTATGATGTGTGGAAAACTTCTTAGCATATGCACAAAGAAGTTCCAAAAGGTTAGAGAACAACAACTAAAAGAACTATTAAAAGCTCTCCATACATTACCTTATAACTTACCTCCCATAGATTTTTAGCTCTGAATTTTAGTGCCATATTTGATTCCTATGTAATGACTATTATACATGTATCTTGAACATATGTTTACAATGGATATTGTATGGACATTGCACCCACAAGAAACAAATTGAGGCCGAGTCTCTTTGCTAAGCCAAGAATATCATTAATATAATGTTTATTTCCATGTTGACAATAATGCAAATCATAGCTAAAAAAAGGAAAATCTGTAAGAAAATAATAGCCTAGAATGTAAACCTGAATAGTTAAAATGGTGTCATGTTGTTCCTTGTGTTGAATAGCAGCAAGTTGGAGGATGTGTCTTAGTTCTTCTACTAATTCAATACGCAAATGGTCAAGGACTACCTTGGATTTGGCCTCTTCTGTTGGCTTGTCTTTGCTATGCTGAATGTGTGCATCTTTTAGTCGATTATCCCATTCCAAAATTCCCTAGTGGTTGCAAGCACAATAACAACAACATGGTATATTAATTATTGTGCTACCATGATAATTACAATATAAAGACATGCAAAGGCTACTTGAGGCTTCCATTTCAATCAACATTTGTAGCTTGCAAATGTTTAGGCCATTTCAAGACCTCTGTAATGTTTTTTCAACATGAAGGCGTGTGTTGGTAACAACATCCATATGTTGCTTTAGATCTTCAAAATGTCTTGCTAATGTGAGATTGTGACTATAGATTCCTTGAGCTCTTTTGTTGTAGCAAAAAATTGTGCTTGCATGTCTTCAATTTGAGTTGCATACTTCATGGTAATTAATGTTTCAACCTCTTTTAACTCCAGTGCAGCAAAACAAACTGAACTTTCAAGAATTGCCCTACAACACCAATGTACAAGCTTTTTCCCATATTAGAAATATTTGCCACATTACTCAACCGACTAGTTTTTAAAGGAGTCTAGAATGCTTGAAAGAAGACACCCATTACATCATGATTTGCCTCAAATGCACGGTAGTTTGTTTGCAATTTTTCAATGGTAAGATTTGTATTTCTAACTATTGATGAAGATCCTACTCCCATGTCAAAAAAAAAAATGCATCAAAAAGCAAAAAAATGCATCACACAACAACAAATTATGACCATAGCTAGTAGTTTAAACACCCATTGAACAAAAAATGAAGTTAAGTTGAAGTTGAAGCCAACTAACTCATAGAAGTAAAGGTTTAAGTAAAATAAACACCTACACCTCCTCATCAAGGCTACAAGTTGTGAAGCTCACTTCACTTGAATGTTGCAGGTTCTAAACATCATTAAATGAAATTGGGATCTTAGGGCCTTCACTTCCAAAATCTCGACTCTGCTTACACTTGGCACATCCTCCATCCTCCACATTGTCTGGAATACAACTCTAATATGTTTTGACTAAAATGCACCATATTCACAAACATGTTGCAATAAACTCAAGACTATGGTGTCGTGGTGTGTGGCTTTTGAGATAATTAGGTCTTTCACAATTTAGGGTTATTGACAACCTTTTTTTTGTTGGCATCATGGTTGTAATATTGCTTACAATACGGGGTGTTTTTCCTCTTTAGAATTGTTGTTTTTGTGTTGTCAATGGGGTCATCCTGAAAGGTTATCCCTAACATGCTTTCCCTTGTTGGCATTGTTATAGACAAATGCAAAAGCATTTTTTGAAAGGCAAATGCAAACAAGAACAAAAATAACCAATTCTTAGAATTCCTAAGCATGTAATTCATAGATAAGCAATGGTGAAGGAAAAAACCAAATGAGGGAATGGTAGATGCATGGTTAAATGATAGATATTCACCATGTTCTGGTGGACCAACAAGCAACACAATATCTCCATGTTGGAATTCAACTCCTGCACCATTCCTTTGAAGCTTTTGTTGGTTAACAAATGTTCCATTTGAGTTGTAGGAAAGGAAAGATTGTTGTGAAGTTTTCAAATCCTACCAAAAAAATCAAAACATTAACTGGATACTTTTAAAAATCTCATTGTAACTTCAACACAAGGAACCCAACTCTAGCAACAATAACACATATGCATATCACTAATGCAATTTGATGAAGGCAATGGATTGTGGGGTTGTAAAAAAAATGGACAATACCTCGAGTCTTTAATGCAAACCATGACATGATCACTAGGCTTGAATTTGTGAGTGGGAGGTTGAATTTTCCCATTTGCATCATAAACCCTTTAAAAGATCGTGCAATTATTTGCATTGACATTTGGTGAGTCGAAATAGCACACCTTTTCCTTTGCCATGCAACCTAAAATGTGTTCTATTTCACATAACATGATATGCACACCCTTCCAAGGACAACACTTAGTCATGAATTTGGCACATATCCTCTTGCCCAAATCATAAACATAGTGGGTTTTAACCCCCTATCAATAGAACTAGGATATATGTTGTGTGATACAATCTAGATAGCACTGATTAATGTATAATCAATGCATTGTGCATACAAGCTCAAGGTTGCAAAACTCCAGTACCTATGGTCGTGAGCCTTTTCAAAAACAACAGTTAGTAGGCCCCACGCAGTGGAACTAGATTAGATGCCACATGTTGTGCCATGGCTTTGACATCATGTTTTACAAAGATTGGGACTTTTTGCAATGTGGAAGTAGCTATTATCACTCATTTGTTCCCTCCATCTCTTGTAGCTAGTGTTATCGCTGATACTTTTTGAACCCTTGTTATTGATGTGCCAAGGTCTACAAGATGCCCATCACCTACACATTAGTGTTTCATTTCATTGGTCTATCATCATTTTCTAGTATCAATAACCCCATTTCTCCAAACCATTCCATAGATGCAACCACACAAACCAAATTCTATGGAAGAACACACTACATACCATACCAATTAAATTTCTACCACAACACATTCCCACCATTGCACTCAAACCTATAACCAAAAAACAAACATGAACACAAATAGTTAAAATATATAAACCTTCTCTGAAAATTTATGCAAGTGCTTTTATGCACTTCTTTGCAACAATTTTTGTTCGTCGTGCGTGAGTTGTTTGCACAACCACTATTCCACAAGCTCATGTATGTTGCGCATGAATTGAAAGCACAACCACTATTCCACAAGCTCATATGTGTAACAATGTTAGTATCAAGTTTGCAACACTATTGTAAGTACAAAATCGCTTCAAGCTTCACTTATTGATGTGTTTGTTTCAACAAACTCTTCAGTCTTGTGTCGCAACCCCACTTTGGCCAAGTGTAGGGGTGAAGCCCAACACTTCCAAAGTTGGGGACTTGGAGTCCTCCGGGACTCCCGAATGTTTAGAGTTCGACAACAAGACCCAAAACACCTCGCATTGAGGTGTTCTTGGTGTCATTGGAAATTTCTTGAAGCGTAGATGTCGAAAATGGCCTCGCATTGGCCATTTGGACATCTGTAGCCCAAGTTATGGGCAAAAGAAGGGCCGGGAGTCAAACTGGCAGTTTGACTCCCGACCACTAAAAGTCGGGAATCGACCTCTTCCCGACATCTGAATTCAAAGTGCGACACGGCGTTGGAAAGATCTCGACGAGAGCTACAACTTCGGTTTGGACCTTGTCGCGATCAGACTTAGCAGTCGGGAGTTATGAGCTCCCAAAGTCCCGGGACTCCAACCGGGACAATTTCGAGACAATTTCGGGACTCCAACTTGGGAGTCCCGGGAAAAACAGCCATTTGGATGTAGTCCATGTGGGGTGTCGCAGAGAATACTATATGGGGTAAGGTGGTGGCTTCCCCCGAGTCCGGGCCGTGGTGAGTCTTGTGGTCCAAAGTGCCCGTGGCTTGTCCCAACACCCAAGGGTGTCCTGGAATGTGAACTAACCCCCATGTGGTTGGTTTTGGATGCAGATTCAAGCTTGATCTATTAGTCCCTCTTCCTAATCTAATCCCGGGACTTGGGAGTGCGTCACTTGACACTCATAGGTTTTGATAATCTTTGTAGCAAATCTAATATTTGTTTCAATGAGTTCTTAGGGTTTAAGGTTCTTTGTGTATGGAAAGTGATGGTTGTGACGTCCATTGTTGATGATAAAAGGATCTTGTTTAACGCAACCCCAAGTCCCAAGTTAGGCCCAAGGTGGCCTAGTTTCAAGAATGCGGAAGTTTGGGGACTTAAGGGTTCGCTCCCAGCACTCAGCACTAAGAGGGGTAGAGGGGCGTGCTGAGGCTTCCGGATAGATTAGGAAGAGGGACAAACTATTCAGTTACTCGATCGTGCATCCAAAACCAACCACAAGTTGGTTAGAACTCATTATGCACCCTTTCGGTGTTGGGACAAGCCACGGGCGACCTTGGACTCATTTGACTCACCACGACCGGGACTCGGGGGAAGCCACCACCTTCCCCATATAGTATTCTCTGCAGCTCTCTGCGGAAGCTACATCCAAATGACGCTTTTTCCCGGGAGTCCCAAGGAGGAGTCCCGAAACTGTCTTGGGTTGGATTCCCGGAACTTTGGGCATCCATAACTTCTTACTTAGACCTCTGATTGGGATGAGGTCTAAAGCAATCTCGTAGATCTCTTTGAAATCTTTCCAACTCCATGTTGCATTCCTCCTGCAGACGTCGAAATCGGGTCGATTCCTGACTTGTAGTGGTCGGGAGTCAGTTTGACTCCTGGCCCTTCTTTTTCCCATAACTTGGGCTGCAGATGTCCAAATGGCTCATACCAGGCCATTTTGGACATCTACACTTCGAGGCCTTTCCAATGGTATAAAGAACACCTCAAGGCAAGGTGTTTTGCCCTTTGCTGTCGAGTTCTGAAGTTGCGGGAGTCTCGAAGGACTCCAAGTTCCCACTTTTGGGAGTGTGAGTCTCATCCTCACACTTGCCCAAAGTGGGGTTGCGACATTGTTACTGGAGGTAGGCCTAAGGGCTCAAAATGCGATTAAAAATTTTAGAATGCCACGAGGCCACAAGCATTTAATGCATGAGGTTGAAGATTAATGATAGTAGTTGGACAATTAGAAGCAATGAAAATATAGGCAGCATTAGTGGAGGCTTTCAGGAAAAAGGAAAGACAGGATGAAATTCAGTTTACTACCAAAATTGATGATTTTTTGAATTTCATCCCCTATTGAATGCTAAGGTATTTTTTGGTAAGTTTTTTAAAATCTCACCCTATGTATGACCAAACTTAGGGTTTTGCAACTGAGTTGTGTTTTTCTTACTTTACCCATAACTCTAATAGGAATACGTTAACACCTAGGGTTCCGTTCTCTTTTCTAAGTGATAGAACAATTAGACTTATTTTTTAGACCTAGATTGTATAAGCATTTTTGCTATTTCTTCCTCCCCAACGACCATTGATGGAAACTTATAATTCGAGTGTATAGAAGCAATTTTCATCAACGAAAAAAGTTGGGTTCACACATAGTCACCATAGTTCCTATTGGGAATTGTGCACAAAGGAAATGTGTTTTCTGGGGGGTTCTAACTTGGTGGCAAGTGAACCAGAATGTACATAATATAGGTACATTGGTACTTGACCTTCTAGAGTGAGGCCTCTTGCTCATTATTGGAACAATTGCACTGATGTCATATTACAGATTTTGTGATAAACATTGGTAAAAACCCATATGGCCAAGTAGGCCTCAAAGGCCAAAATGCAAACCTATAAATTAAATGCCATGTGGCATGCATTATTGTGTGAAAAGATATCCTTGAATTTTTCATGGGTTTCCCCCAAAGTTTTAAAAGTAGATTCACTCATCAAACAAATGACCAATTCAAGGTTTAAAGTTGTATAAAAGATGATGGTTCACTTGAGGTTGATCAAAGAGTGAGGCATCAAGTCCAATTGAAAAAGAGTGACAAACATTTTTGGGGAAAGAAATTTTGTTCTACCAATGAGGTGATGCAGCATGCACCCAATAATCATTTTTTTTTCCTTTTGGGAACTAATGGGAGTTTTGAACATTTTTTGATTTTGATGTTTTCAATGTCTTCTCACCAAGTGCACACTAAGTTGTCAATCATATGTGTTCACATCAAATTCCCAATGTGTGAACACTCGAGGCTTTTGATGCATTTTTGGCATGTTCCCAAGCTCCTAATGTGCTTCCCAAGATGTTTGCAATAGCTCACCACATTTTTCCCATAACTTCTACCAAAGTTGAACAATCAATATAACTATGCCAATCATGAAGCACCTCCATTATTATATTTTGGAAGTGCAAACTTTTATTGGGGGTGGAGTTATTCAAATTTCAAAGTTTCAAATTACTTTTGAAATAATTTGGTATGCAACTCACAACTACTTAATAGATTAACAATAGGTGACTCACAAGTTATGGTTGGCTATTAGTTTTTCACTTTCAATAATGCCCCTAGTAAGTCACACGTATTTGCAAAGTCGTTGCCATCCCTCATAAGCTTAGTGTATAAAAATAATATGAATTGAGATGCCTTTCACTCACCAAATGCAAAGCATTGTCTACTACATTTGTTGGGCATCAATTTTTAAAAATGGAATTTTGTTCCTTCCTTCTTGACTTTGACTAGGCATTTCACATCTAATTCATTTGACTAAACAAGAGGGAAAATTTGAAGCCAACAATGGAGAGAAAGAAGAAAAAAAAAATCCATACTAAAAAAATTTGAAGACCACATTTATAAGTCTTACAAAATTTTGATGTATACAAAAATTAAAAGTTATGTTGGAGAAAAGAAAAACTTAGACTTATGGGAACAAGTTGCATTACCCCCTATAACCTCAATTTGTTCACCAATTTGTGACCATCTTCATACCCCTTCATGAAATAGTGGTATTATGTGTTAGGCCTAGCTCCACTACAAGTCCCGAAAAGGACCAACTAGTTTCCTCCCAATGTGGCAGGCAATAAGATCAATGTATTTTTTGTTGGCTATATAACGTTATTTTTTTTAATAATTAAAAGAGTTAAATTAATGGTCATTGGGATTTTCAATAAGAAAATTTAATAAATATTTGAAGAAAATCGCTAGATTTATATACATGGTTCAAGTATGTAACCAAAAATATATGAGTATGTTTAAAAAGGTTTATTTTCATTTTTAACTGGTGGCCAATGTCTTAGTCTTCCTATGCAAAGTGGATCATCACCACTTTTGTTACATCAAAAAATAGAACAAAAACATTCTTAGCAATACCTAACAAGGTGGTCATTAACTAAAGCCTAAGAGCCCATGCTAGAAGAACCATGTTAAAAGAGCATGCATCCAAGTTTATAATTAACCCAATTCCACATCTTATCTTCTTCAAAAACACATCTCATTTATTACATTAGTGCAAGTTTTGCATCCAAGAATAACAGAGCCTTCCAAGGTGACTTAACATTTTGAAACCACAATGTGCACAATATCTCATTGTAACTAATATTCAATATTTAATTTACTCAACTACCCTACCATTGGGAAGACTTTGGAAAACATTTGCTTAGCTTAGTAGGATAGCAAAAATTGGTGAAATTTTACCTTCAAAAGTATTGGTAGCATTTCATTACCCATGATTGAAGCCAAGATGTGAATATACTTGAGAGATGGTTTGTTAATTAGGTTATAAGGAAATCAACTATGAAACACCATCAATAATATTCACATGTGAAATGGTCTGTTAATTAAGTCATAGGGAAATTTGCAATGAGAATAAATAAATACACATGGTTGCAATATTGGCTAGAAGCATAAGCAATTCATGATCCCTTAGCCCATGCAAGAGATATGATGATGTAACAAATTGGTTGAAAACTATATGTCACATAATTGATCATGCGTGTCATTCCTATCATGCTATTGTTTATTGAGACTTGGATTTCAAATGCAGTTGGCATACAAAATTGAAACTACATCTTCTTCACATTATAAGAAAATCATGGCTAATGAGACTTTGACTTCTAATGTTCAAAACATGTCATGAATCTAAACTAAACCAAAATTTGGTTTCTAGTTGTTCTGAAAAATGTTCTATTGTAAAATATTTTTGTGTTATGCTCTAATAGGCTCAAAATTACCGAGTGGTGAAGTGGATAGAAACCAAGTGGGTTTTGAAATAAATTCAAAAATTTACCTCACATCCAAGTTTTTACTTTGGAATAATTTGCTAACTATCAAATTTTGCTTCTATTAATTTGGGGTATTTAGGTCCAACAACTAAGGCTTTCTTTTTCTTCATGTGACTCACAATGTCATCAATCACCAAACAACATGCTTGTTATTTCCATGGCCATCTTGAAAGTCTTGACCTTAACTTCATACGAGTCTCACACCTAACATGCAATAGCCACATATCCAATATACACTAGCAATTAAAGCATCAGGGATAAAAAAAAAGACCAACCAGAATACAAATCTTTTCAAGTCTCATAATTGGTCTACTATATTAGATGGAGACAAAATTCTAGGACATCAATCCATATAAGTTGCTAGTGAAACAACATGCACATTAAGATACTATTAATAGTAGTATCATTAGCCTTGAAAGAAAATGCTCCTTCATGTTCCTTCATATCAACAATAAGACTTGTGTTGCCATTAATGGCAAAACACTTAGATTATATATATGTGCAAGTTGGCTAGTTCACAACTAGCATGCTTCAATTAGGGACACAAACATGAAAATAATTAGGCCTTTCCCATATTGTCATGCTAGTGATATGATCACCTGCTCATTACACAATACAAAACCACAAAGACTTGCCTTATCATCACTAGTTAGTAGCTTAATTAAAAATGCTTGATATGTACGGTTGATTGTGAAAGTCAAAAGGTGCTAATCTTGGCTTGTAGTGTAAGCATGGTCCAAATTATAGCATGCACACCATAGTTTTTGCAATGTGTTTGTGGAATCGTGTCAAGTGCCTACATAACTACAATAGAACCAAATAAACATGTGTTAAACTTCTAACTCTTAGCAAAACCTTTACCTCTTCACAAAACCTCTTCAATTTTAAACTAAATCTCCACCTTCTTACAAAACCTTTCTACTTTATAATATGTACACCTCTATATTTGGCAAAACTTCTATAAATTTTTATTCTTTAATTTCTTGGAAAATGGTTATCTACTATGAATAAATCTTTATTTTTTAGTAAAATCTATCTTATTTTAAAACTAATACTAAACCATATGTCTTGAAAAAACATTTACATTTTTTGTTATATATCAACAAAATCTCTATTTCTTCATCCATTTATTAACAAAATTTATATTTCCTCATAGCTAAAATCTAATATAACCTACACTATTATTGGCAAAACTTAGAATTCATAATTTTTATTTTGTAGTGATAACTATAATTGAAATCAATTTAAGTTAGACACAAATGAGACTTTAATGTTTGATCATTCATATATTGATTCCATGTTTCCAAAATTTTCCATTTTTCCATCATCAATAACCAAAACTAATACTTACCCCACTTTTTCCCCCTTACTACCAACATGGATACATGATGTAAATACACATTAACATGTGCCTTTTTCATGATATTTATGTTTTTTTTTTTCTTTCGTTTCTTGAAATTGACACAAATAATGATGAACTATTGGAAATCATATGAAATCATAAGAAAAGGAAGGAAAAGGTGATCATCATTGTGATTACAAAATAGTGTAAAGCCTAAGCTTTTTAGGTTACTTAATATTTAATTAAATTATTTTGGCTATACTAGATTAAATTAATTTACTTCATCTTAGAAGGCTAAATTAGAATTCCCTTCATTTTTTGCAAATCTTTTAAATTGGTCATATGTAATAAATTATGTAATGCTTAAAATAAATTTGATAAAATGACTACTAATCATTTAATTAAAAACATTCAAGTAGTTGTTAAAATGGTATTCACGTTGTAAATATGAGTGCATGATTACATTTGGACAATAGTTGCAAATTGTCTTAGTCATGTGGATGCCACATTTGGCACAATGATAAGTAGCTTTGGCTTATATATCTATGCTATTACATTTAATATACCTAAACTAATATACATAGGTTAACTATAATAATATACTTCTTTAAGTTAAAGTCAATGATACTATATATAACTTAAATTCGTATGGTTCATATATTGGCATTAGGTATAATTTATTTTTTTGTTGCAAATTTTTTTCCAAAATGTGAAATCAATTAAGGGATTGCAATTGCACAAATATTTTTTGTTGGAATTTATGATTTTTTTGGCAATTTTTGGCTTAGGTGTTCATAATATTAAATGTATAATGAAAAAATAAATTCTAAATTAATATAGTTCTTAATTGTTTCATGTATTTAAATTGAAAAGGTAGGCTATAGGGGAATACATTTGTTTTTATTTTGCAACATGGGTCCAAAGAAGTGCTTCCACTGGGGAGTGCTCCATGTTCCAAAAAAATTGTTGATGGGCCAATGAATATGGCTCTTTCCAAATAAAAAAAAGAAGTTATGAACACACCCATGAACCAATTAATATGAACCACACTAGGCTAGGGAAGTTGTTCTTAGGAAGGGCTATAAGTCTAGGCCAAAAATAATGGCAGCCAATTTGAAGAGTAGAATTTTCATGCAACCAATGAGAAATTCCATCATGGACTAAAGGGCCTCCCTTTTTTTACTTGTGGGTGGGGGAAGGGGGGTTTTATATTTCAAGTT
>Ga0209208_10003899_pt1 | contig 21317 bp, 9 predicted proteins | sample S1TSphfallax_3_FD_187694 | JGI IMG/M metagenome (GOLD analysis project Ga0209208, IMG submission 187694) | Host-associated microbial communities from peat moss isolated from Minnesota, USA - S1T2_Fd - Sphagnum fallax MG (SPAdes) (version 2) | ecosystem: Host-associated > Plants > Peat moss >...
GCTAAAGGGATCCTGACACAATGGAACTGTTCACAAGAATTTCAGCCTTTATAGTTCTTCAAGTAGGCCCTCTGGGAACTTTGTACTATTGTCCTTTGCACTACTGCATGTACTACCTCAATGGCATCGAGATTTTTTGCAACTAAAAAAAGTCCGTGATAAATCAGATGACATTGCGAAACCTTTTGTGAAACTGCCTTCTCCAATAACCCTTTCACTAATTTGCGAACTAACGCACATCGCAACTTGTGATACATCCACCACCGGAAAGTTTTGTAAAAATTTGTGATGAGGTTTACGATACATATTCAAACACAAAATGCGAGGCGCCGAATAACGCAAACTTGCAATTTCTTGTGACTCTCAAAGTTTTTAGCGATACGTTTTGTATTGTAAAATGTGCGATGTTTTGAGTATGATTAAACGTTGCGAAGTGTGGAATATCGCTAGGGTGGACGGAAACTGAGCGGGTCGCAAAGTTTTCTTTGTGGTATATGTCGCAAAAGTGTTGCGATGATTGTAAAGTACATTATAAATTAGCGATGGGTGGTGCACCACAAGGTGCGATGCGTGTTGCATCGCAAATATGGCAGGTTGTTTTTGCTTCGCAAACCCTTCAGGTTTTTTATTTGGCCTTTCGCAAAAAGGCACAATATGTAGTAGTGATTCAATAACTCCCACGCTATATGTTTAAACCTTAAAATTTATGAAATTACTTTTCATGGTTTGGAAGATCCTTGGGTGACAAACAAACAACCTTCTTTAATAGATTGATGTGTATGCTTGCAAAAATATATATCCAAGTTCAATGATGCACTTTTCAAAACTAAATTACTCTCATGGTGAACAAAGGGGTGCAATATGTGCAAGGTAGACTTGGACCACAACATCATGGCACAACAAGCACCCAATAATGAAATGTGGGTCATTAGATATTTAGACATTGGCCCAAGGTAAACCCATAATGGTACTTTAACCTTTTTGAATGAGCCCTCTCATTGTTTATATTTTACCTGAAAAATGTGAAATTTATATTCAAAGACCCCAATTTAATCTTGGGAGGAGGTCTATATCGATCTTCATCGGTTTTCAAAGTGAAGGATAGATACCCAATAGTTATCAATTAGGTATATACCCACTTACTCATTGGTTTTCAATAATTTTCAAATAACCAATTTTGATATAATAACCACGAATCTTGAAATTTAAAAAAAAAAAAAAAAACTTTCCAAAGTTCCATCAAATTTTTGGGTCAATTCTTTCATGAAAATCATTTATTCTTTGAGGTTTTTGAAATAGTAACTAGAACCAATGGTTTTTATTTTAATTTTTTTCCAAAACATCATAATCATCAAAATTTGGAAATATTCAAAGATTTGGAATTGGCATTTCTTTAAAAATTCAAAAAACTGCCCAATATTAATCCATATAATGTTTACAAGCAATTATTTTTTAAATGGGCATGGGGTTTTACCACGGTACAACCTTGGGTTTACCCAATTCTTGAGATGTGGTCATAATAAACTAATGATTGCACAAACACAATGTTCACAAAGATATCAGAAGTTGGTAAAGAAATATTGACTAAGAAAATTTTATAATAAAAGTTGTTAGGTATGGATTATGGTTAGTTGTGGACTTGAACTTCAAAATTTGGATGGGAATTGTGTGTTTGGACAATCCTTCATGTGTGCATCTTTCCTTTTCATGAGTGTTTGCCATTCCCTCACCCTAAAAGGGGAAAAAATACACACTATAACCCTATAGTTGGGAAAAAAACTTGGATTAATCCAAGGTTATATAAATGTCAATTCAAAGATTTTTATGATTAAATATATTTATACTTTATGATTTGTAGACCACAAAGAAAATAAATAAATAAATAAATATTCTTAAACATTTACAATGGTAGAAAACCTACTTTTATCATTGCTACCAACCCCTAGGGTAAGGTGTGAAAAGTTTCCAAAAAAAGTATGAGTTAAAATCTCATTGGTTTGTCTAATGATCCTTCACAACAAGGGGTTTCTAAATTCTCCCTTTAAGCTCCTTTGTTATAGGAATATTTTTTATATCTCTCCAATCCCTCTCCTACCCTTTTTGTTTTTCCCTCTTGTTTCTCATCACTTGTGTATATATCATAAAAACCAAGCTCTTTGAATCACAACTAATTGGACTAAATAGCTCTACTAATGGGGTGGTGGACCCAAAACCAACTAGCAAGAACAAAAGAGTGAACAAGTGGGGTTGGATTAATAAGGAAACCTTCACAAAAGGTTGGGGTGGACTTAGACATGCCATCATTACATAATTCCAAAAAGGCCATGTATGTAAGAAGATTAAAAATGATAGTTTTGGCTCTAGCCTAGGGGCAAATCATGAAAAATTATCTTGGTTGGGTCCCTTTGACATGAAAGATACCTTGTCAAGCTCTTGTCTTGGGCCCCATATTACTTTATCTTGGGCCCCTAGCTACTTAAGGTCTTTGGGAACACATAATGGGAACGAACTTATAATTTTAATCCATATTTTTTATATGAACATATTTGACATTCAAAAATATCATATGTGAAAGCATGGTAACATTATGAAATTTGGATTAAATTTGGGGCATGCCATAGAATATTTTCGTGGCTTGGAGTCCAAGGACATGTTTGATACCTTGGGTATGTTCTATGATGGGCACTATGCCACCATGTCTAAGCCCTTTATTCATCAAAGGTCATAAGTTGGTATGAGCCCCATGCCACCCATGGCCATAATGTCCTAGATCTTGGGCTATCACATCATAACCCTTGGCAACCTAGGATCATTCTATCCTAAGCCCCACGTTGTTGTGTCCTAAATCTTGGGCCACCTTCTTCTAGCCCCTAAATAACTTACGGTCCATTCCATTTTGTCATGGGCCCATGTTGTGTAGTGTCCTAAAGCGCAAACCACCTTGTCCTAGCCGTCAAAAAGTCTAAAATCATTTTTCATAGACAATAGGCCATGTGTCATAGGCCCCAAGCAAGCTAAGGGGGCCTCAAGGCACCCATTTTGGACCCAATCAACCATAGGTCTATTATTGTCATGGCCCTAGGGCATCCTATCTTGGCCCCCAAGGCACTTGTCAATGGTATGAAACTTGTACTAGGATGGAATGCACCTAGGAAGGCCCATTCCACCCAAAACAAGGTCTACAACTATGATTTTGCCATTATAAAGATAAAACATGGATGTGGGTTCCAAGAGTATTCAAGAGTAGTAGATGCGGTTTGTCCAAATCATATAATGGAATGAATAAAAATAGAATGTCAATACAAAATCACATTAAATAATAACCATAATTTATACACTCATCATACATTAAACAAATTTGCAACGTGCAATTACTTATATGCAGAAGGATGGTTTCAAAAAACACCCTTTTTATTATGCCCACCTCAAAATAATTATTCTTCCCTGAAGTAAAAATAAATCTTTTAAATATAACTCCCATGGTTTTCTTTGTCAAATTTTGTCAAGTATGTGGAATTGCAATCACCCATGAGAAAAATAAGCCAAATTTGGATAAAGGTTAACAAGCAAAGTAAAAAATAATTTGAATCCCACTTTCAAATAACACAAGGACCAGGACAAGTGGCTTGGGGGCCAAAACAAGGTGCCCTGGGGCCATGACAAAAATAAACACTTGTTGCTTAGGCCCAAAAATGGTTGCTTTGAAGCCCCCCTAGCTTGCTTGGGGCCTAGGACAAGTGGCCTACCGCCTATGAAAAATGATTTTAAACCTTTTGAAAGTTAGGACAATGTAGTTTGGGCTTCATGACACTTCACAACATGGGCCCATGACAAAATGGAATGGACCCTATGTTACTTAGGGCTAGGAGAAGGTGGCCCAAGGTTTAAGACATGACAACGTGGGGCCTAAAATAGAATGATCCTAGGTTGCCAAGGGTTGGGATGTGATAGCCTAGGGTTTAAGACATTATGGTCATGGGTGGCACAAGGTTTAGACCAAATGACCCTTGACTAGTTGGGGGCTTGGACATGGTGGTATAATGCCCATCATAAAACATGCCCAATGTATGGAACATGTCTCGAGACTCCAAGCCAAAAAAATATTTTATTACCTACCCCAAGCCTAAGCCAAAATTCATAATGTTACCATGTTTTCATGAATGATCTTTTTGGATGTCAAATACGTTCATATAAAAAACATGAATTGAAATTATACACTTGTTCCCAAAGACCCTAAGTAGTTGGGTGCCCAAAACAAAATAGTCTATGGCCCAAGACAAAAGATTGACAAAGTATCTTTCATGTAAAGGGACCCCAACCAAGAGATTCTTTCATGATTTGCCCCTTGACTAAAGCCAAAACTCTCATTTTTAATCTTCTTACATACATGGCCTTTTTGGAATTCCATACATCATATGATGAAAATCTTCAAATGGTTTGTTTGGTTCACTTTCTTTGGGTGGGGACTGGGGTACTTACCTTACATTATATTACTAATTTGAAAAAAAACTCATAGGTAGGGAAAACAAGGCCATCCTTCCCACATACTATGAGCTCATTAAGGGGTGTTTAATGCCTTGCTACATCATTTAATGAAAATCTTCAAATGGTTTGTTTGGTTCACATACTCACCTCTCCTGTTAATTAGATGAGGCGTTTCCCAAGTTTTTTTTTTTTTTGGGGGCAACATGCCAATTTGATTGGCCCATCATTCAAAAAAAAGGAAACTATGTAGACTCCCCAAAACAGAAGGTTTTATTTTGAAGTATATAGTTCCTTCCCTTTGGCCCACTTAAATAGGTGAAAGGAGAACACCATTTTCCAAGGCATATGGGATAAAAGTGAGGTGGTATGGAGAACATGTTGGGGAACATATTGGGGACTTGAAGGAAACATAATGCAAACACATTGGAAAGCAACAAAAAATGAAAAAAAAGAAAAGAAAGTTAGGAGCTTAAGCACTTGTAGGTGTTGTGGTGGTTGTTGTTGCAAGCAATGTCACAAGATCAAAAAGTGAAGTTGACAAACCAAACACTAAATATGCAAGGTGTGTTTACAATTTCTAGAGCTCCTTGCATCAATGCAATTAGAAATATTCTTTTACTTATTACAAAACAAGTTGTTTGTCTAGTAATTGTGAACAAAGTCATGATGTTTGCATCTTAAAAAATCATGGGCTTTTAAAAGTAGACACCATTTTTTCATGGATTGCATGCATTTGAATGCACATTATATTCTCATTGATTTTGTTCATTTTTTCTATCTATTTTACCTTCTTTGCCCCATGTGGGTGTCTTATAGGCGTGTGCTACTATTGCTAGCACCACAAAATCCATGCTTTCAATGTTGCTTTCAATTAAAGGCGCACAAACTTCACACAATTGTTCATTGATGTCATTTGGGAAGGTTAACCTTTTCAATGACACTAGTTTCTTCAAGTTGTCACAGATATTCGCCCACTTGGGCATGTCCTTGAACACCAACCAACAATTTATGAAGGTGAAGTTCATGTGTTTTGGATGTTTCAACTTGCAAAGCTCCACTGCCTTCAACAAAGGTGTCGTTTAGCTCTCATATTCATTCATTGCCACTACAACCATGTAACTAACACCCACAAAACTTGGCAACATCATATTTTTTACCCCCATTATGTTTCCAACGATCTTGCAAGTCATTCAAAAACTTTATTTTTGTTGTGATCTTGAAACACCATGTCCCAAAATGTGTTATTTTTTAAAACATTCCTTATTTTTGGGTCTTGGCTAAAAGTGCATGAAGCTTACACAAAGTTGGCATTCTTCTTCAATGACAAAGTTCTTACCCTTCTTTGATATGGATGCTTGTCAATTGGGGTCCACAATTGATGTTACAAGAGTTGCTAGAACCAAATGGATGTTAGTGCATTGCCAACATGATGTCATTAATTTGCCATAAAGATTGATTTGTGGGTCTATATTTTATTGCAAATTTTCAAATAAAATAAGGTTTTTCATAAAGACTAGTTTGGATTTGAAAGGTTGGAGTGAACAACGAGGAAGGCAAAATAGTTATTAACATTAAGTTATCATTAGTGTTGTGTTTCATGTACCCTAGTGGAGATGCTCTAAAAACATTTATGTTCCTTTCATATCACATAATGTGGTCTTCAAATTATTTAAAGACATCTCTTTTAAAGATTTTCAACAATAGTCACACCAAATGTTCAAAGACTTTTGCTATAAGGTTTTGAGGTAAATCAACTTATTATAATTAGAGATACTTAAGGATTTATATACCCAAACATGTCACCTCATGAAGATGGAGGTGTTGGGAGAGATGGTTATTCAAGATATACTCCATGATTAAAGAAAACATGTTAATTGACTAAATCTTGGTGGCAAGTAAGTATGACAATTTGTAATTTTGGATATAAGTAGAGTGGGTTTGCTAGAAGTGGCATCCCAAATATCTAGTCACTCAAAAAACATAAATACATAGAACTTTTTTAAGAACTTTTGTTGGGCTTAAGGTTTGAAATTCAAACTTATCATGTATTTTATGTGGAAGATCAATGTCAACTTACTAATTGATACCAATGGAGATGAAGTTTTTAATGTGTGCAAATGATATTTTTTGGGTGTAACCCCAAGTAATATTTAAATGGTAGGTTATCTTAAATAACCTAGCACTTAAATGCATGTGTTGGAAACTTAAACACATCTCCTTCTTCTAATAACAAAATGCCTCATAAGCCCCCTTTACATTATGGTGAGGGATTGTCATCATGGAAATGTTGAAAGCTTTCAAAACACATCCAAGGGCTAATTAACTCATGGAAATTCAAATTTTATATATGTGTGTGCCTTCGTTGGTAAATGTAATGCAAAATGATAAAATATTTCGCCAAGGTATATTAATGTAATAAAATTTAGACCAATTGAAACTTTTTGGGTTCATGGTTTAAAATATTTTGGAATAGGCCCACCTAAAAAAGGTGGGCTTGGCATGAAATATATTAAATTGTGAAACATTGACAAAAGTGCATTTAATGTCCATTTTTCATCCATTCACATTTCATTGATCCCTTAGGCTTTCAACCAAGTGTGTAAAGTGAACTTGTAGCTTGACATATATTTTCCTCTAATCAAAAAATTTCAATTTCAATGATCATGGGATTGCAAGCTGTATTGTAAAACAAACATTACCTTGGAAACTTGATTAGAGACTAGAGACAATTGGGCATATACAAAAGTTAGTGAGTATCACCAATTTTTAGTGATTTGATCATACAAAAGATGACTATTCAATATTTATAAATAATACCCATTCAACCCTTTTTTGGGGGTGTGAAATATTGCATTATTATTTTTTTAAATGTTCAAATTATTTTAATTGAAAATTTATTTGAAATTATACATGATTCAAGTAGGTAGTTAAAAAAAAGGGATATTAAATAAATCATTTTCATATTTTCATTATTAACCAAATTTGCTACATTTTTTAATGGATGACCCCTAGTTTAATTACATCACAAATTTGAAAAAAAAAATAGTGTGCACATTAAGCAAATATTCATATCACTTAAAACTAAAATAATCCCACAAGTAACCCACATGGAAACATAAATTGAGTAGGTTCATGCTATAGGTTAGGTGTCACGCCATAGAAAAAAAATTCTAAAAATGATTAAAAGTAATGACAAAAGTAAAAAGGAAGGTAGCAACTGGTAAAACTTGGTATTTGCACACATTTGATGAGATTCTATGCTAATTGGCTTACAATTTACTAAACTACATAAGTTGTATACTTTACCTTAAAGAAGATCATTAGTCAATATAGTATCATGTGGCTTTATTAGTTAGTTATTGGTGAATCCAAATTTCTTTATTTTTGGGGGTGTGATGGGCTCATTGATTACCACAAAAAAAAAATTGTAAAAATATTTACAAATATTTTAATGTATTTGGAAGTATGTTCCCAAAGAGTATTATGTCATGAGTAATCCTTTGTGCATTTTGTTTTTTGAAATGCCAAGTTTGACACCATGTATTACATGGTTTTCTTAAAATAAAAATTTGTGTCAACTTTTATGTTTAGTAATGCCTTCAAATTAGGAAAGTTGGGAAGTAAACACCCTTCCACCTCCACAAAAAAAATGTGGCAAAATATATTGAATATAATTATAAAACACACAAGGAAACAAATTGGGGACACCATCAAGAACATGTGGGGGAATAAATACCTTAAACCCAACCAATATTCAAGGTTCCAACTTCTTGCCCCCACCCCTTGTCCTTTCCTCGGGCCCACTTTGCAAGAATTTGCCATGTTTTACATATATCCGTTCACCTTATTGAATGCTTAAAATAAATTACATGATTGCTCAACTTATAATATAATGTGGGGAATATAATCATCATGAGGTGTTAATTACCCCCCATTGAATTTTATTTGGTGCATTGTTAAGGCAATGTACAATCCCTACATAAAATTGTGCAAGCTTCAATTAATGTTCCACAAAAACAAAATTTCAAAAAAAAATCAATGTATTAGATGGTTAAATGTATGTTAGTGTTGGGTTTCATTTGCAACATCCTTGGAATCATGGGCTCAACAATGAAGTCATGGGTTCAATCCTAATTAATTAGTGACAACAAAATATTAAATTAAAAAAATGTTTTCTTAAATCAAATTTCATTACACAAAAATGCGTTTTAATTCACTTTGGGTTTCACTAGATTTTGAATGAATTTAAATTGTTTGCCATGGTGAAATTAATCAACCCCCCATTGAATTGGGACCAATTGTTGCAAACAATGAATTGGTCCACTCATACCTAATGAAACAAAATTACTTTCAAATGAAATACAAATTTGTCGAGCCATTTCATTTATTAGTTAATTAATTAAGCAACATGGAATCAATTAAATTTAAATTATTTAATGTTTAATGTAATATCTAATATTATTAATAATTTCATAATTTTTTAGCTTATAGATTATTAACATGTGTCACTACCTATGTTAGGTTAAAAATTTAGCCTAAATACATAAGCCATGTAGTCAACTTACTTATGCACCTACTTTAGGAAACTACATAGGAAAATATTTGATCAACTTACCACTATTGATCACAATACATACCATTTGTGATGTTTGATTTTCAACTTTTAAAATGTAACCAAACACCCCTACCATCAAACCACCACATTTATTGTTATAATGTGTTACATTACATTCCATTTATCAAACACTTCATTTTAAACATTACAAAAACATAAACTTTAAAAATTCATAGTTTATTGAGATTTTGTCCAAATGAAATGATTAAAGTTTAATTTAATTTTCTTTCAATAATGTACATAATTACATTTATTTCCTTTTGAAAATGTAAAATCATTTGAACAAATTTTTAAAATATCATTATTCAATAATATTTCAATGACCATTTTTTCAATAATTATATATATAATAAATGGATTTTTTTGTTAATATAATATTATTACTTATGTTAGGTTATTTTCAATTATTCTAAGTTACTTTTGGTTATTTTAATTATTTTTGGTTATTATAAGTTATTTTTTTATTATTGTAAGTTATTTCACTTTAGGCTATTTGCGACTATGATAAGTTTTTTTATTATTATAAATTATTTCACTTTTGGTTATTTACAACTATTTTAAGTTATTTTTGGTTATTTGAATCTATTTTATCTTATGTTATTTTCAATTATGTGAAGCTATTGAAGGCAATTTCACCTTATGTTATTATTGGATATTTTAAGTTATATTACCATAGGTTATTTATGGCTATTCTATTGGTGGTGTTGGTTATTTTATTGATGTTTATTGGTGCTTATATATTCTATTGGTGTCCATTAGTTTGGTGGTTATTAGTTACTATTTTATTTGTGGATATTATATTGTAACTATTAATGGATATTGGTGGTTATTATATTGATGATTATTAATAACTATTTTATTTATGGCTATTACATTAGTAGAAATCAGCAAAAATGTAACCACTCCATTTACAACTACATGCGACTTGTAATCGTTTGCGATTAGATTTGAGAATATTTGCAACTACAAGACCAAATTTCAACCTATTCGTTGGATCGATTTTATATTTATCTATATTTATTAATAGGTTGATATGTCCTAATAACTGAAATAGTCACCAAATTAGTTGCATCTTAAATGTATTCTACAATGACATAGGGGTGCATTTTAATGTATGTAATGATATATATATATATATAATATGCATATGTAGGTTTATTGTTCATATAATGAATTTCAAAATTAATATTTCATCTTTGAATTTTTTATTCAAATCTGAAAATTGATATTTCAACTATGAAAACTATTATTTTAATTTTTTTTAAATATTAGAATTTTCATTTTAAATATTTTTATTTAAACTTGAACTTTGATATTTCAATTCTGAAGTTTTAAATTTAAATTTTAAGAAATTATTTGACTTGACAGTTGAAATTCGAATTCCAAATTATTATTTTGGATTCTCGAAATTAATATTTCAATTCAGAAAAATATTAATTAGGTCTTAAAATGGACAATTTAATTTTGAATATTATTATTTGAATCTGAAAATTATATTTTAATTCAAAATATTAGTGATTGAGTTGTAAGGGTTTTTTCTACTAGTGTTATCCATAATAATAAATGATTATGTTTATCACATCTAAGTTACACTAAATAATTATTGTTATAACATAGATTTGTATATTATATGATTTATAGTCTTATATTATAAGAGATTAATTAATGTGACATTTTTTTAAAATTATTTTAATTACTTCAGATAAAAATTAATTAGTATGTGCATAATTATTCACACTATATAATCTACAACTTCAAACCTGAATTAAAAATTTGAAAAAATTATAATGTAGTTAAAATAATTATTTTACTGATTTTAATTTCACGAATTATTATAATAATGATATTATTAGTAAAAAACTAATGTTATGTTTAACAAATTATTGTATTTATAATTAATAATTACCAAGAGAAAAAAAAAACTTGACCTATAATAATTTTTACAACAATAAATGTAATTATAAATAAGTAATGTAATTAGTTGAATAATATATATTTTTAAAAATTGTGTAAGAAATTATATTCTAATAGCAATTGCTAATTAATTCCTTATAATTTTAAAATAAATATTTAAAATAGTTCATTTTTAAAATGATTTTACATTAATTATATTATATATCATTCGATCAGATTTTTAAGAGTAATAAAATATTTTGAAATAATCTAGTTAGTTAATTATTTATGAGTTATGTACCAATAATTTGTGAATAACTAGATAATTAGTTTATTAAATATTAAGAAGTTTTTGCTTATTTAAATAATTGATAATGAATATTGAACATTTGTAATGTATAATTTATAATTTAAAAACATGTAAATTAAATCATCATTAATTAAATTATTATCTAATTATCTAATACTTGAATTGTTTAAAAATCTAAAAACTAAGAAAGTAAGACATGAAGAAAGTTTTGGAATTACAATTTAGTTTGTGAAGAAGTTGTAACTTCAAAACTTATACTATATTCTTTGTTTTTCATTCCTATTTTGAACACTATATAAACAAACGAATGTGGTCATGCAATTTCACATCAAAAAATTTGTGCACATGGGATGAGTTAATGAAAAGGTTCAACCCAAAAAAACATTTAAAAATTATGCACATTTAAAAAGTACTTGCGTTCCAAACCTATTTATCTACCTAACTAGGTAGGTACCTAGTTTGACCTACCTTTTAGGTCGACCTATGTACCTACCTACCTAAGTACCTACCTATATGAATAGATATTTAACTTAGGAAGGTAGAAGCACTTACATAATGTTTTTACTTAAGTAGGTAGGTTGGTATGTAGCCTAAATTTGTAAGCACTTATATATGTACCTACCTAAATATCTACCAATATATATATAATGCCACATGGCATACTTACATTGGGTCACGTGTTATAATATAAGATCATTCAAGTATTTGAATTGAATGTCTTAAATTATTTCGAAATAATAATAATAATATAAATAATCAAATATTAAAACAGTGGCATCACATCATTTGCCTTCAATTGTGACCAAAATAGTTGCATTTTAGTCACATGTGACAATATGTATACAATGGAGTCAAACGATAAAAAATGTTTGTTGACTTTTTTTTCATACAATATCTTTTGTCATTTGCAACTAATTTATCACATGCAATTCATTTTAGGCAACTAAAGGGATTTTAGTTTCAAAATGTCTCTTGTAACTAAAATTTAATTACAAAGACTAATAAGAAATACATAATTAATTATTATTATATTGGTGGTTATTAGTGATTATTTTTTATTAAATTATTATAGGCTATTGGTGGATATTGGTGGTTATTAATGGGTATTATTGATAGCTATTGGTGGTTATTTTATTGATGGCTACTAGTGGCTATTCTATTAATGGTTATTTTATTAATGGTTATTGGTGGTTATTGGTGGCTATTTTATTATAAATTATTGTTAAATATTATAAATTATTGGTAGTTATTTTATTGTAGGCTATTTGAATTTTTTTTCATAAGTTATTATTAGTTATTCTACATTATGTCGTTATATTATATTATATATTATTTTAAGTTGTTATACTTAAGATAAAATAACTTATAGTAACATAAAAAAGTAAAATGACCTTGAATAATTTAAATAACATATATTAACTTAAAATAAAATAACTTAAATTATAGCTTAAAGTTAATTGAATAATTTGATTTTAAATAACTTTAAAAACCTATAATAAACTAGTTATGATGTCTTAAAGTAGAATAATGTATGATATTTAATGTATAATAAATTATAATAACTTAGGGTATAAATTATAATAATTAAAGTAACTTAAAATAATATAAGATATATCATAAAATAACATAGGGTATTCAAAACAACAACATAAAAATCAACCTATTTACCATAGTAAATTATAATAATAAATTATGTCAACTAATAGTGAAATATGATGTTTACATAATGATATTATAATTAAATAACTTTAACCAAGGTGAAAGCATTAAAGTGCAGTGAACTTATTTCACTTTTAAGGTTTCATAGTGATTTAGGCTAATGAACTACACCCCACTTTTGTACTAGTGTGTATATTTTGAAAATGGGGGAATCTAATTACATAAAACAATGCAAAAATCGCATGTGCTCTATAAATAGGCCAAATGATCCACCAAACAAAGCTCAATTAAAGGCATTTAATGTCTCCCTATAATCATCCCTTAAAATTATAACAATGCAACTACAAATGTTTTAATAAGTAAACGCAATAAGCAAGTGTGCCAAATAAGGGAAATTAGTAAATAAACTACATGTACTATAAAACGAAATATGGCCAATTATGCCAAGTAAACCTTTAGTTGTATCATGAACCCAATTCACTTAATAAAGTTGACTATTAATTACCCCATGAACATGGTCATCATTAATTAAGTAGATTGTTTAATGAACAATCTTTTTTCTTTTGATTTGTGATGTAGTCGAAATGGTGATCATCCACACAAAGATTTAGCCAAACTTAATAATAAGAAAATATGAAAGTAAAAGAAAATCTAATAATTTTGGTTACATGTTGTAATTTAATTTAAAAAATTGGCGATTTTTTGAAAAAAAAGATTGGTGACCAAGAAATTCAATAAACACTAAATTTTCACCAATTTGAAAAAAAACTCACCATTTGGTGAAATTTCAACAAAAAAAAAAAGAAAACTTCCTAACAAACTTTCCACGACACACCCCCACTAGTCACAAATTCGCTTGGTTAGCAATTAGCAAAAACCATGCACATGTAACATGTTAAAATTAACCCTACTTGCCTAGTTTCACACTAAAAAACCTATTTAACCCCCATGTGAACAAGGGGCTCTTTGGGCATGGTAAACTTGGTAAGGTCAATGAATCTAAAGTACAACCTACAAACTCAAGAGGCTTTCAAAAAAAGATTTCAAAAAAAACTTAAGGGAGACTTGAGGTTCATACTATGGAATGAAAGTTTGTTGTTATGAGTGCATTTATTTTTAAAAAAATTCTTCACAAGCTTGAAGTACTCAAGTCATGGTGAAATACATTTGTGATTGTTTTGAAGCTTTTCACAACCTCTATAATAAAAGAAGAACCTTTATGCCCTTCTAGAAAAAAACCAACAAAATTATTCAAGGAAGAGATTCATCATCTATGCTTATTGGTAAAAACAAAAAATTTAAACTTTAGTTTTTTTTACATCATGTTGTGCATAGAGAACTTGCACTATGGAAGAATAGATAATTGTTCATATTCTTGATGCCAAATAAGATTCATCTTCCATGATTACTATAAAGAATGAAATGTTTAAACCCTAATTTCTATGTGCATTAATGTGTTGTGCAACATAGAACTTGCATTGTGCATTATGTATGAACATGCCATTTTATAAATTCTTTACATTGGGAGGGAGGAATTAGAGGCAATCTTGGTGGGTTAATGTTTTTGCCCTTAAAGACACATTTTTTAATTGTGGGAAAGAAAATTGCATTGGTTTTTGTTAAGGCAAAACAAATTTGGTTGGCAAAGAAATTATATGTTCACTTCTAGCTACCAATAGATGTGTTAACAAGTGTATTCATTAACAATTTGCCTTTGTTTAAATGCCAAAAAAATCATTTACATGGGGCAAATGGTCCATCAATATTCCTTCAAGTTAAACATAAAAACCTACCATTAGAATCAACATATACCTCTTAATGAAATATCAAGTTCATGGGGGAGCTTAAACATGCATTTCCTCATTGTAAAAAACCTTCATTGAAAATCATAGTATAGTTTGGGGGATTTCCCTAACCATAATTTCCCAATCTTGGATATTTATCATTTTTTTTAAAGGTAGGGGAAATTACATGTGATATGTTTAGGGTAATGGAAATTTGTTGTAAAGTGATTTGCGACATTCATTTGAATGCATCTAGTTCATCCTTGTAATAGTGCACACCTTGATTTTTATGAAGGGGAAAACATTGCTATAAATGCCTTCCACCTTGGACCACATGTTCCACTTTTTATTCACAAGGTGGCACTAATAATAATGCCTACCCTTATATGTATTGCACCCATTTGGGTATGTAAATTATGGGTTTGAAAATTCCAATACCCAAGTCCTTCCAAATTCCAATATGGGAATATCCAATACTAAACAATGGTTCAAAATTCAAACCTTTTCAATCCAAAAGAGATATTTGTGGAATCCCAATACTAATTTAAAACTCTTTCCAACTTCTAAACATACCTATCCAACAAAAAAAATTGTGCTCTTATGATGACTAAATACATTAATGAATGTGCCCATAAAAAAATCCAATTTTCTTACATGAAACATAATTGGGCTAGTCCTTTTAGGGTTGTCAAGGTAGGGTTTATGTGGTAGAATGTTATGTAATTTGGCAACCTATTCTCTAGGATGTCACAAATTGCAATGTCCAATTTGAACATTTAAAAGTTATTCTCCTAGTTATGATAGGCAACCACATATTAATATGTAATTGTTGTCATCATTTGACTTGTAATGTGAATCCATGGTGAAGGAAATGTTTGAAATGTGAATCATAATGGGAAAATATAATGCTTGGAATGTGAATTGATGGTGGGGAAATTTGGCTACATTTAAAAATAGGCCTTGGTTGAACCTATTACCATCCAATAAAATAACAAGTCACATTATTGGGATAGTTACATCCCTAGGTAGAATGGACTTGGTAGAACATAATAAAAATAATATTGGAAACACACAATGTGAACAAGAACATCTTGGTTGGTGAATAGGTGATGCACCCCCAAAAGCTTACCATAAGGTAGTAGGGTAACTTTTCAATACAATGTGATGTGAAAGATTTGAGAACCTTGGGCACATTCTTTAATTCTTCACATTTGGGGGTTAAAGGGGTTTACATGAGCTTTGAGATGGGAATGGGAGAAACTCTTCAATTGAATTCACAAACATGTCAAAATGCATTAACAAAATAATAATAATAATAATTTATGCACTTGGGACCCAATTGGGTCACAAATTCACTTCAAATTCAAATGACCCAAACTTGGGAGGAGCCATCACTTCCTCCCTTACAACATATTCTATGAATAATCATGGTGTTTGCATTAAAATGGCCAAAATTCCCATGAGGCCCAAAATTGGGACACATAATGTCTAAATTTTTTGAAGGTTCCTAACTTTTTCAAAATATGTTTTTTTAACCCATTATCTATAGTTCTCAAAAAAATCTTTCCAACTCCATGTTGCATATTGCATTGGAGTTCATTTGGCCCCTATTTCATAGGTTTTAATGGTTGAAGTCAAATTGTCAATTTGATTCTTGACCTTTCCATTGTCAATTATCAATGGCTTTAATAGCTTTAGTCAAATTGCCAATTTGATCCTTGACCTTTCCTTTGGTTACAATTTTTAATACATAGCTCCAAATGGAGAATGCAAAATTTCTTTCATATTTATGCTTTAATTTGGTATAAAAAACTTTTGATTTGGACAAGGTTTACCACTTGCACTTTCATCCCAAAAGTTTGAAACATTTTTGGACTTCCAGCTTTAAAGTGAGAGTTCATGCCAAGAGTCTTAGGAGTGCTACCCTTTTATTCTCACAATGTGTTCAAGTTCTTTTTTTGTATTAACTTGTTTTTTACATGCTCCTTTTATCATGAACCTTTTAGTCTTGATTGTGGTTTGTTTTCCATTTGGAGCAGCATCCAACTTCCTTCACCTTGGGAAAACATTTTGTTGTCCTTCCCAAGAATTGGTCATGCACCCATGTTAGGGTTGCAACATTTATCCCTTAGTTAAAAGAAGGTTCAATGCCTTCATTGATGCTATGGGGTACATTTATGAGCTTCTCATTTTTCATGCATTTTGGTGGAGGTTTTTTTCATCAACACTTTTCATGCCAAGCTATTTTTAAAACAATTTCAATTAGTTTTCAAAATGATAGTTTGAAACTTGTGTTACAAACCCAATATAAGGTTTGTAATCTCCTCTTGACCTTGGACTTACGTTTAGTGATTGAATCCCATTGACATGGAAAGGAACCCTAGTTGGGCCTCCCCATGTTCCATTGGGGGAGTCTTTTTCATGACTTTCACAACTTGGTTATATGCCCATGTTTGTGTTGTGACATTTTACTCCACTAAAAGAATGTCAATGTCCTTATTGACTTTATGAGATTTGGTTTCAAATCCATCTCCTATGGATTTACTTGGGGGCTAAAGCTTCAACTCCTTTCACAACATGCTTTCATGTTTTCATAAGTTTTTATCACATGGGTTGTGACAATAGGAGTTGGAAATAAACCCATTTAGTGGCTCAATGTTTTATATGGTTTTCACCATTTCCATTCCAAATGAAATCGAGGAGCAAATGAAACCTTTCTTGATTAAAATCAGAGCGTTAAATTGCAACATGGAAATGCCACAAAAGTTTAATCCAAGGGGAATTTCATTTGAATGAGTTTGTCAAATTGGATAATTGTGTTTATAAAAAGAACAAAAATTGTGTAATGTTGCAACCCTAGCCTTGGGCTTACGACCAAGGCAAGGGCTTACAAAGGTGTGGGCCAAAAGTGAAGTTTAAAAATCACATTTTATGCTCATGGGAATGTAGGAAAGTGTGAGGGATTGAACCCACACACTCCCAAATGGGCTCCCACTTTGGGAGTTGGAGTTTCAAATTTTCAAAGGGTAGTTGTAGGGGTCAAAACTCATTGGATTGAAAAGTTCCTTATACCAATAGAAAACTCTTGAAACATGAATGTCTAAAATGGGCTCACTTGACCCATTTAGGTAGTTAAAACATAAGTTATGGCCAAAAGAAGGGCCGGAAGTCAAATTACCAATTAGATTTTTGACCATTAAAAGTTGCCTTGATGTACTTGCGTGCAGATTGTGTGCCACATATTATCCAAAGTCATGAGGGTTCTAATTTTAGGAATTTCAGGACTCTAAACTTGGCAGTCCAAAGACAAAATGACATTTGGGTGCAAGCCTCATGGCTAGGCATTAAAAATACTATAAGGAGGAAGGTGGTGGTTTCCCCTAAATCTGGGTAATGTTAAATCTTGTGAGTCTGCGTTTGCCCATGGCTTGTCCGTGCACCAAAAGTGCTCCAACTACGCAATAACCAACTTGTTGTTTGGTTTGTGTAGGTTCATGTGAATAATTGACCCGCTTGTCATTCATCCTAGTCCCCATCCCGAAGTTCCAACATGCCCCTCTACCCCCGAAGTGCTACGAACCAAGGAGTGTTGTAACCCTAGCCTTAGGCTCGCGACCAAGGCAAGGGGTTGTAAGGTTGTGAGCCAAGAAAAGAAGCCTAAGAATGAAAGAAAGCCTTTGGACTCGTAGTTGAATCTATCTAGGAATTTAGGGATGCGTCACATGGTATCAAAATCCTTAATTGTGGAGCTCGATCCACCTATCAAAAGTTTTAATGGCATTGAAAAAAACCTCGTAAGTTAGTGTAGGAAACAATGGTGGAAGAACCCACCAAGGACCTAGATGTTCCATCCGAAATCATTAGGGAGGAGGAACAAGATGATTTTTAAAAATAAAAAGACTGTGACAACTACAATGATCATGAAAATGAAAAAGAACAACCCACCACAATCCTTTTCACTTGTGAACAATTGGAGGTTTTACTTAAAATGAATAGGCTTGATTTCACCGAGTTAGTTGCGACCTTCAAATGAAGATCATCAAATGGTGTAGGATTCAAGCCCACTAAGCTTGGGAATTTTGATGGGGTTCAAGATTGAAAGGTTGTAAATGTTTTGCTTGCAGAAATGGAAGACTACCTTCATGCTGCTAAAGTTGGGCAACATTCGGTCATGGAATTTGCCAAATCCTATTTAAAGGGATATGCTTCCACATGGTGGAAGATAATGAAGCAAAAGGAAGGGAAGTGTCACAACCCTAGCCTTGGGCTCACGACCAAGGAAAGGGGTTGCAAGGTTGTGGGCTAAAAAAGGAAGCTCGAAAGTGAAAGAAAGTGTACAGGAATGAACCCTCACACTCTCAAGGGAGCTTCCACCTTGGGAGTTAGAGTTTCGATCGACTCCCAAATGTTCAAAAAGTAATTCTAACGATCAAAACCCAATGAATTAAAAAGTTCTTTATACGATCGGAAAGCTATTGAAACATAGATGTTTAAAATGGCTCACATGACCCATTTGGACATCTGAAACACAAGTTATGGCCAAAAGAAAGGCCCAAAGTCAAATTGATAATTTGACTCCCAACCACTAAACGTCAAGAATCGACTAGATTTCCTTGCGTGTAGGTGGCATGCAACATATTCTTGAATGTTTTTTGACAAGGGCTACAATTTTGTTTTAGACCTCATCTCAATCAAAGGTTTGCACACAAAGTTATGCAGCCCCAAAGTTGTGGGAGTCCCAACTCTGGCAATTTCAAGACTCACATTTGGGAGTCCCAAGACAAAATGCCATTTGGATGTGGGCCTCATGGAGAGGCACAAAGTATATTATAAGGGGGGAGGTGGTGGCTTCCCCAAGTTCGGGCCGTGGTGAATCTTGTGAGTCTAAGTTGCCCATGGGTTGTCCCAACACCAAAAGTGCTCCAACTATGCACTAACCACCTTGTGTTTAGTTTTATGCAGATTCGTGTGAGTGAATAAGTGCTTATCACTCTTCCTAGTCCCATCTTAGAGCTCCAACATGCCCCTCTACCCCCCCAAAGTGCTTCGAGGCAGGGAGCATGCCTCGACTCCTTGCTCTTCCATTGTTTTCAGTTTAGATTCACATTTGGGTCCATTAAGGAACTTGGGAGCGCGTCAGGAAGAACCATGGCTACACATGGAAATTCTTCAAGGAACACATTGAATTGGAATTCATTCCAAAGAATTTCAACTACATTTCAGGATGCAAACTCTGTGAACTTGTGAATGTGACAAATGACAACTTACGCTAATATGTGAAGGTGCATTTCAAACTAATGCTTGAAATCCGATATATGCATAAGTTAGACCATGTGTGCCATTTTGTGATGGGGCTCCCAACTTGGGCTAAATGTAAGTTTGAAGAGAATTGGCTTGCCTCATTATCGAAGGCCATCATGAAAGTGGAAGGGTTTATTTAAATGTGGGACAGGGTGAAAAGTTCGAATTCAAGAAGGAAAAAAAATTCCTTCATAAGAAGGCATGCCATTAAGGGGAATGGAATTGAAGTCAATACACTTCAAAAGGGGAAAAACCCAAATAATTTCAAGGCTCGGGTTTCAAACCCAAAGGAAATTTTGTTAAGAAGGGGGTTCCTTTAAAAGGGAGCCAACCTAAGGGGGATGTTAGTGGGAAGCCCAAAGGAGTGTGTTTCAATTACAATGAAGTGGGACATTACTCCAAAAATTTCCCCAAACCCAAACTAAGGAATGGGGGTTGTAAGGTAATTGCCCTTATTGTCAATGTAGCCCAAAGTGAATGTAATCGCATTTTTTTTTAAAAAAGGAAGGTTTCTAAGCGGGAGGTGTTATGACTTTTAGACACATGGGCTTCCCATAACTTCATAACCTGAGAAAGTGTCGAAAGAATGGAGTTCTAGTTGGAGGAGCTTAAGGCACCCATTGAAGTGCACTTTGCAGATAGGGTTGGGTTTACCACCGTCCCACCACATTGCAAATAAGAGATGTGCATGTTCAACTAAGGAATTGGAAAGGAAAGGTGGATTTGTTAGTTTCCACCTTAGGGGGAATAGAATGCATTTTGAGAATGGAATTCATCACCCATAACAATGTGTTCATAAAAGGGCCACTACTAAGAGATGTGGCCAAGTTCACCTTGTATTTCACTAAGATTTGAGTGAACTAGGACAGATTCACTATAGGAAATCATGGTAAAACATGTTAACCCCCTAGTGACCGGGGACCGGTTGCTACGGACAGGTCAATTAAGCTAGTGAAACAAGATGGTAATAAGCGATGCCCAAATTCAAGTGGAAATTACACCTATTAGTTAAATCAACCTACAACATTAGTCAATTAAGAGGGTTTTTTCACCTGGTGTGATTAATTAATTTAAATTGTTTTTTCATATTGCGTTTAGTTAATTTAGGAATTTTTTTTCACAAATTATGGTTGGTTGATTTAGGGAGACTTTTCCATCTATTAACCATTAAATACGGGTAATTAACTCCATAGTATTTTCATCTTGTAATTTCCATGTGTCCTTCTAAGAACTCAAGATGACAAGTATAGAAACATGCATAGAAACTTGT
>Ga0209208_10003900_pt1 | contig 21316 bp, 20 predicted proteins | sample S1TSphfallax_3_FD_187694 | JGI IMG/M metagenome (GOLD analysis project Ga0209208, IMG submission 187694) | Host-associated microbial communities from peat moss isolated from Minnesota, USA - S1T2_Fd - Sphagnum fallax MG (SPAdes) (version 2) | ecosystem: Host-associated > Plants > Peat moss >...
GGGGGGGGGGGCTGGGGGGGGCCGGCTTTTGGGTTGGGGTGACGGGTTTGGCGGGCTCGGCGGGCTCGGCGGTGGTGGTTTCGGGGAGGGTTTCGGCGAGGGGTTCGGGGAAGGGTTCGGGGAGGGCTTCCTGGGGCAGGGCGGCGAGCATGGTTTCGATGTCGGCGAGCGGGATGTAGGGGGTGTCCAGCAGGAGGAGGGCTGTGCGGCCGTTCCGGCCGGCGAGGAGGTCGCCGAGGCCTTCGCGGGTTTGGTCCAGGTTGGTGAGGATATCGTCCGGGAGGAAGTGGCGGTCTCGTGTGTAGAGGAGGTGGGCTTCGGTGAGGCCGCCGAAGGGGCCGTGGGTAAAGGTGAAGTAGGCTTCGCGTTTTTTGCGGCTTCTGTCCGGATCGTTGAACGGGACCTGGCCCATGGCGGCGGCGAGGGCGAGGAGGTGCCGGCCGAGGATTTCGCCGAGCAGGGCATCGAGATCGAAGAAGTGGCGGCGCAGCGTGGCGGGGGCCATGCGGAGCGCCGCGGCCATGGCGGCGAAGGTGATGGCGTGGCGGCCATACCGGGCCAGGAGCGCCTGGGCGGCGGTGAGGATATGTTCGCGCTTTTGGCGATCCCGTTCGTCGGGGAAGCGCTGTTGGCGATCGAATTTGTCCGCCTCGGCGCGGAGGATGCGGGGGCTGATGTGTTGCATGGCGGGCATGTTAGTTTGAGTGACTAATTTTGTCAAGGAAAAAAATCTTGGGGCGACGGACCGGCAGGGAGCGACGGGGGCGCGGGCGTTGCAGCGGCGCGCTGCCGATGGGGGGGGTGGTGGGCTTCGTCCACAGGACGGTTGCCACGGGCCGCCAAACGCGGAGCGGTACTTGGTTGAGACGCGGAGCGGCACCTGGATAGGGTTCAGCGCCGGGTGAGCGGTCGGCCGCCGGCGCTGACCCGGCTACTCAGCCCATGGATTGACGATTGCCACACCCACGCCCTCGAAGCCGGCCACGTTGCGGGTGACGATGCTCGCCCCGTGCACGCGCGCGATGGCGGCGAGCATGAGATCGATGGTCCCGCCCGGCCGTCCAGCCTTGCGGCGTGCCGCAAACACCTCGGCGTAAGCAGAAGCTGCTGCCATGTCGAAGGGCAGGATGCGGCCGGAAAACTCGTCCGCGAACATGGCACGCGCGGCCTCCTCCAGGTCGGTACGGCGACGACCGTTCGGCATGATGGCAAGGCCAGAGAGGATTTCCGCTTGGCAAACGGCGGCGGTGAACAGCTCATCCGATGGTTGGCGGACCATCCAGTCCGCGATTTTGCGGTCAGGCTCGGCACGCATGATCTCGGAGAGCATGTTGGTGTCGAGCATCAACATCAGTCGAACCGGGGCGGCTCTCGGACCGGCTCGCGCGGAGGCAGTTCGAGATCAACTCCGCCCAATGGAGCGAAGCGCGCGCGAACCCGGTCATACAGGTGGCGCATAGGCGGGACGCCTTGGGGCGTCAGCGCGGTTTGCAGGATGACACGCGCCTCCGCCTCCATCGACTGCCCATGCTGGGCGGCGCGGACGCGCAGCCGTTCCTTGAGCGCGGGGTCTAGGTTCCGGATAGTGATCGAGGCTGGGGCTGGGTGTCTGCTGGCGGGCATATTCCGTTGTAATCATTGATTGCAGTGATGTCAAAGTGACGCATATCACTTTGTCAAACGGAGGCCTGAAGCGGTGGTGTCAGTTCGATACCCACGGCATGGCATACCAGGGGCGATCGGCGGGGTGGGAGCGGACGGGCGTGTCCTCGAGCTGGGGCGGGTGGTCCGGTAGATCGGCGGGGTTGGCGAAGCACTCGGCGACACCCAGGGTGCGCACGCAATAGGGCTGCGCATAGGCGGGGCGCGAGACCACCATCGCGCGCGGCTTCTGCGCGCATCCCCCCACCGTCAGCCCAACCACCACAATCCAGCGCATGCGCCATCCTGCCCCCACAGCATGAACCAAACCTTCCCACGCCGTTTTTCTGACGACTGACCCCTGACACCTGACGACTGACCAGGGGTTTCGCCCCAGGGCGCGCGCGGCTATGGTCCGGCCCGCCAGACCTGGCGCAGCTTTGAGGACCAGATCGCGTTGCCTGATATCTTTGACGAAGTGGAGGAGGACCTCCGCGCCGAGCGGGCGAAAAGCCTCGGCCGGCGCTATGCTGGCCTCGCCATCGCAGCAATGGTGCTGATCGTCGCCGGCACGTTCGGGTACGTGGTCTGGCAGCAGCGCAGCACCGACACCCAGAACCAGGCCGCCGCCCGATTCCTGGATGCCGCCAAACTGGCCGACCATGCCGCAACGCCATCCGGCACCGCGGACGGCCCGGCAGCGATTGCCGCCCTCAGCCAACTGGCGACACAGGCCCCCGCCGGCTACCAGGTGCTGGCCCGCCTGCGCCTGGCGGCGCTGCAATGGCAGCTCGGCCAGACCAGACAGGCCATCGCCACCTGGCAATCCGTGACCGACGATACCGGCGCGCCGCAAATGCTGCGCGATCTGGCCACGCTGACCAGCGCCCAGCGCCAGGCGGATACCGGCAACCCCATCCTGCTGCGCCAGCAACTGGAATCGCTCACCGGCCCCACCAATCCCTGGCGTTCCATGGCCGAACAGGTCATTGCCCTGCTGGACCTGCGCACCGGGAATACGCATGACGCCGCCACCATCATGCGGCGCCTGACCCTGGAGCCAGGCGTGCCCCAGGGTATCCGAACGATGGCCGCCGATCTGCTGACCACCCTGCCGCCGGACGCCGCCAACCCGCCCACCCCGCATGCGGCACCCGCCAAAACCGCGCCCTATCATGGATGACCGACGCTTGACCTTGCCCCACCCCCCAGCCGCGTCCGCCACCACCACCACCCCCGACCAAGAACCGCAGCACCCCGGCATCAGCCGCCGCGCTGCGCTGATGCTGCCGCTGCTGGCCCCGGCACTGGCCGGCTGCAGCTGGTTCGATTGGCTGACCGACGAGGCCAAGAAGCCGATCCCCGGCAAGCGCGAGCCGGTTCTGGCCGCCGTGCGCGGGTTGAAGGTCGATTCGCTCGATCCGGTGACGCTGCCGCCCATCACCCATAACGAGGACTGGCTGCAATACTACCGAACACCCAGCCATGTGGGCGGCAACCTCGCCGCCGGCCTCACCAAGGTCTGGACCAATGAAATCGGCAAGGGCGGCGATTATCGCGCGCGCCTCACCGGGCAGCCTTTGGTGACAGGTTCCCAGGTGATCGTGATGGACACGGATGCGGCCATCGGATCCTTCGACATCGCCACCGGCAAAAGGATATGGCGCACCGAAACCAGGCCGAAGAAGGCCAAGAGCGGCAATGTCGGCGGCGGCATCGCGATATATGATGGTATTCTTTACGCGGTGACCGGGCGCGCGCAGGCCTTCGCCATCAGCCTGGATGGCGGCCACGTGATCTGGCACGCCGATCTGCAATCGCCCTCGCGCAGCGCGCCCACCGTGACGGCGGAGGGCATATTCTTCACCACCATCGATGAGGAATTGCAGGGCCTGTCGCTGAAGGACGGCCACTTCATGTGGAGCTACCAGGCGACCGAGACCAATACGGGTACGATCGGCCAGGCCGGCCCGGCCTATGCCGATGGCGTGCTCGTGAGTGGCTTCGAATCCGGGGATCTCGCGGCGGTGCGCGCCGATAGCGGCACCCTGATCTGGACGGATAATCTGGGCGGCGTGAAGGGCAGCACATCGCTGTCGGATTTCGCCTCGGTGCGGGGCGCGCCGGTGATCAGCGATGGGCTGGTGATCGCCATCGGCCTGGGCGGCCTGCTGGCGGCGCTCGACATCCGATCCGGCCGCCGGGTGTGGCAGCGCGATGTGGCCGGCGCGAATACGCCGTGGGTGGCCGGCGATTTCGCCTATCTGGTGAGCTCCGAGCAGAAGGTGGCCGCGATATCGAAGGACGACGGCACGGTGCACTGGGTGGAGGATCTGCCGCGGTTCCAGAACGTGAAGCGGTCCAAGGGCCTGATCAACTGGACCGGCCCGGTAATGGCGGGCGGCAAGCTTGTTCTGGTGAGCGACCATGCCAAGATGGCTGTGCTGGACCCCATCAGCGGCGCTCTGGTGGCCACCAACAAGATCGAGGACGAATCCTCGATGCCGCCGACCATCGCCCAAGGCTACGCCCTTGTCCTGACGGATGATGGGAAGCTAACCGCCTATAGGTAAAAGTTTTTTGCTTCTTTTTTTCAAAAAAGAAGAGTCTTTCTTTTTTTTCCGCTGCGCGGGGCCTTCTTTCTTGAAAGAAAGAAGCAAAGAACTTTTACCTATTGGTGCCGCGTTAATTGGGCCGAGGCGCGGCCCGTGTTAGGAATGCCATGTTGCCCGTGGTTGTTATTGCTGGGCGGCCCAATGTGGGTAAGAGCACCCTGTTCAACAGGCTGGCGGGGCGACGCTCGGCCATTGTTTCCGATACGCCGGGGGTAACGCGGGACCGCAAGGATGCCGAAGCCATGCTGCGCGGGCGGCAGGTGCGGCTGGTGGATACGGCCGGGCTGGAGGAGAGCGACCCGGAAGCCATCTACGGGCGCATGCGCGCTTCCAGCGAGGCGGCCGTGGGCCAGGCCGACCTGATCGTGTTCGTGATCGATGCCCGCGTTGGCATCACCCCGGCGGATGAGCATTTCGCCAACTGGCTGCGGCGGCAGAACCGGCGCGTGCTGCTGGTGGCCAACAAGGCGGAGGGGCGGCAGGGCAGCAGCAACGCGCTGGAAGCCTATAGCCTGGGCCTGGGCGATCCGCTGGCCATCTCCGCCGAGCACAACGAAGGCATCGCCGACCTGATGCGGGAAATCGCCGAGGCGCTGCCGCCCGAGAGCGAGGACGCGGCGCCGGAGGGGACGAGGCCGCTGAAACTGGCGATCGTGGGGCGCCCGAACGCCGGCAAATCCACGCTGCTGAACCGGCTGGTGGGCGAGGAGCGGATGATCACCGGGCCGGAGCCGGGGCTGACGCGGGATGCGGTGAGCGTGATCCTGCGCCATGAGGATGGCGATATCGAGCTGGTGGATACGGCCGGGTTGCGCCGGCGCGCGCGGATCGAGGAGGCGCTGGAGAAAATGTCCGTCTCCGCCAGTATCGAGGCATTGAAGATGGCCGAAGTGGTGGCGCTGACGGTGGATGCCTCGCTGGGGTTGCACGAACAGGATTTGCAGATTGCCCGGCTGATCGAACGGGAGGGGCGCGCCTGCATCCTGGTGCTGAACAAGTGGGATGCGGTTGAGGATCGTAACAAGACGCGCAAGGCGATCAGCGACCGGCTGGAAACATCGATGACGCAGATGCGCGGGATCCCGGTGGTGACGCTGTCGGCGGCGACCGGCGCGGGGGTGGAAAAGTTTCTGCCGGCCGTTCGTGCGGCCTATGCGGTGTGGAACACGCGCGTGGCGACAGGGGCGCTGAACCGCTGGTTTGAAACGGCGCTGGAGCGGCATCCGCCGCCGCTGGTGGAGGGACGGCGTTTGAAGCTGCGGTACATCACGCAGGCGAAGGCGCGGCCGCCGACATTTCTGGTGTTCGGCACGCGGGCGGAGCTGATGCCGGAGGATTATCACCGGTATCTGGTGAACGGTTTGCGGGAGAGTTTTGATCTGCCGGGAACGCCGATCAGGATTTATGGGCGGGGGACGACGAATCCGTATGCGGAGGAGGGGTAAGGAAGGTCTTCTTTTTTGAAAAAAAGAAGCAAAAAACTTTTGCATATTGGCGCGCGCTGCCGGCGAGGCGGGTACCAAGTGATGAAAGTCTTTTGCTTCTTTTCTTCAGAAAAGAAGACTTTCTGGTCCGCTCAATCGAGGCGCGCTCGATATCATCGCCCGGGGCGATCTGCACATGCACCGCCTGCGTGTTCTTGCCGCCGACGGATGTCGGGCTTTTGTGCTCGCAGCCCCCGCGCCCCCATCGCGTTCGTCACCGTCGCCTGGTGGCCGAAAGAAGGCGAAGCCTTCCGGGACGCTCTGCGGGAGCGGGAACGCTCGAAGCTTGGCCGGTCGGCTCGGCTGCGCGGTGTCTCAGAGGTCGCCACAGTCACGAACCGGGTCTCTCAGGATGACACTGACGGCCTGACGCTGTGATCGGGCTACTCGCCGCATTCACCTCCGGCCTCATGGTGGCCATCGCTGCGCACCATGAAGGACTCGAAGAACAAGAACGGCATCGCTTTCGATTCGGTAGACGGCGAGGAAGGGCAATCCGGCAATGCCTAGTTCCCGTGTGCCTTGCACACGCCCGCTGCGCCCTAGCTGTGGAAAGCGTTCGAGATGCCGGATACCGGCGTCGATCCTGTCGGTCACACTCTGCGCGACAACATGGCCGTTATCGTCGGTGATATGTTTGACGATCTGACGAAGGTCGGCGCGGGCCTTTGGGGAATAGCGGATCAAGCCTTGCCGTGAGCAACCTGGCGTAGTTCAGCAAAGAGGGTGGCATGGTCCACGGTGGGGCCTTCCTCAAGGGAGGCAATCCCTTCCTCGACGAGCGCTATAAACTCGGCATCGTTTGAAAAATAGTTCGGCATGTCCGGGTAGATTTTCCGGGCGGGGTCCGCGTCGTCGTGGATGATTTTGCGCTGTACCATGGCGTGAGACTAGCACGGCGTGGGCTGGATTTCTAGGGAGGTCGCCGCAAGTATTCGCACCGGCCTGGCGGTCGCCTGGCGGGGTTTCTATACTGGCCCCTCAAAGACGAAACGGAGCGGCCCAGCTGCGGCGGCTCTGGATGCTTCCGGAAGCACGGCGACGACGCGGCCGATGCCGGGTCCGAAGCAAGAATGAACCACGAAGGCACCAAGGCACGAAGCATAGCACGAAGACAAGAATGATACCAAAGTCAGGTGAGATCGACCGTCACCAGGCCCCCCCTTTGCGAGAAGCGGCGAAGCAATCCCCAGATGCGCGGCGACCGCGTGTTGGAATGTCGTGCCTCTTTTCTTCGTCTCAGCGTCGTCTGCCTGTGCCTTCGTGGGTGAAGTTTCGGTCTTTTGGCCGTGCCAGCGGCAAGCTGAGCCCGCCCGGGCGGGTGGCGGCGGGTTGCGCCCGCCGCCCCGCCGGCACGCATTACCCCACGCTACCGGCCAGGGCTTGCGGCCCCTTGTGGAAGCGCCGGTCCTGGGCAGCGACCAACCGGGACATCTTCTTGATGTCGGCTTCATTCAACTGGAACACGGCGTCGGTCCAGCAATCCACGATGTCGCACAATTCGTCGCGGGTGATCGGGTTCACCCGGCGCCGGGTTTGATGCAGCGCACGGTGGGCGTTGAACTTGCCGGCATTACGCTGAATGTAGTCGGCCACCGTCGCTTCGCCGCATCCATCTTCGGCGATCACGTCCACCAGGCCCATGTCGTAGAGCTCCTCGGCCGTGTAGATGCGGCCGCTCATGATCATCTTCTGTGCGCGGGCGGGATCAAGCCGGCGCGATAGCAGGCTGTAGGCGCCCATTCCCGGAAACAGATTGAACAGGATTTCGGGAAGACCCATTTTGCTGCTTCGTTCCGCGATGATCATGTCCAGCGACAGGGCAGTCTCGAAGCCGCCGCCCAGGGCCTCGCCCTGGACCAGGGCGATGGTGATCAGCGGCAGATCGAGCGCGTTGATGTTCTGATAGACCACGTCGATGCAGCTGCGGGCGTAGTGGTGGATCGTTTCGCGATCACCGTTACGGAACGCGTCCACGAACATCCGCAAGTCGCCGCCGAGGCTGTAGACGCCGGGCGTGCGCGAGCCGAAGACAAAATGCGTCAGCGGCGCGCCGGTGGCGGCAACGTAGTCGGCATTGAGGTCGGGCAGGCAATCCTGCATGTGCCGCAGATCGTCCAGCAGGGACTGGGTCACGATCGGCTTGCCAGGCACGTTCATGTGGCACCACACCGTGCGGATGTCGGGATCCACGGTCAGGGTGATGTTTTCGTAGGCCGGCAGGCCGGTATCATCCGCAACCGTCCCACGGGGCGGTGCGGCGGTGGATTGGAGAAGTGGGCCGCGAACGGAGTTGCGGGAGTTCGCGATATCGATATTGCCAAAGAACGTCATCTCAGCACCTTTCTGGAGTGTGGGGGCAACAACGGCACAACAGACCGCCGTCATGACGAGCTTAACACTCGCGCGAGATGTTCAGAGTATCGTGATACAATTTATCCTGGTTTGTTCCCAAGAAATTGGCTCGGCAATAGTGCTGTCCATGATCGGGGCGTGCAGATTCCCGCACCTGCGCCAAAAAAAGAGATGGTCGCCAGTAAAGCGATAGTGTCTCTGCCCAGTTATCAACCCTGACGTCCGCCAAGATCTGCCCCCTGCGGCAGCCACGCCCGGGAGCAAACGTTTTTTGAGTCTTTTTTTCAAAAAAAGAACGGTTTTCCTTTCTTGCCCGTATCGTTACGAGCCCGCCACCCCCCGCCTATCCCCGCCTATTCCCCATGAAAAAACCCATACACCCGCTTCGCCGTCTCCTTGGAGATGCCGGGCGCCGCCTGCAAATCCTCCAGCCCAGCCTGTTTCACCCCCCGCGCGCTGCCGAAGTGATTGAGCAGCGCGCGTTTGCGTGCCGCCCCGATGCCCGGCACCTCGTCCAGCTCGCTGGTCACCAGCGCCTTGGATCGTCCGGCCCGGTGCGTGGTGATGGCGAAGCGATGGGCTTCATCGCGCAGACGCTGGAGGTAGTAGAGAACAGGATCCCGCGGCGGCAGCTGGAATGGCGGCGTGTCGCCGGTGAAGAACCACTCCCGCCCGGCATCGCGGTCCGGCCCTTTGGCGATGGCGACCAAGGTCACGTCGGTGACACCCAGATCGTCCAGCACCGCGCGGGCGGCGGAATACTGGCCCGCGCCGCCGTCGATCAGCACCACGTCCGGCCAGTCGGCGGGAGGTAGGCCGTCGTGCTGTTCCTTCAGCGCGCGGGAGAATCTGCGTTCCAGCACTTCGCGCATCATGCCGAAATCGTCGCCGGGCGAGATGGCGCTGCGGATGGAATATTTGCGGTAGGCGTTCTTGCGGAAGCCTTCGGGCCCGGCCACCACCATCACGCCGTAGGGCGCCTGGCCCATGATGTGGCTGTTGTCGTAGGTCTCGATGCGTTCGGGCGGGTTCGCCAGGCCGAACAGATTCGCCACGCCCTCCAGAAGCTTGGCCTGGCCGGCGCTTTCCGCCAGCCGGCGCTCCAGCGCCTCGCGCGCGTTGGTCTGCGCGTGTTCCACCACCTGGCGCTTCTCGCCCCGCTTGGGCACCGCCAGCTCCACCCGCCGCCCGGCCTTCAGGCTGAGCGCGTCGGCGATCAGCTCGGCTTCCGCCATGTCGTGATTGGCCAGGATCAGCGGCGGGGGCGGCTTGTCGTCGTAGAACTGCGCGATGAAGGCGGCGAGCACGTCGGCCGCCTCGTCGGTTTTCACCGTGCTGGGGAAATGCGCGCGGTTGCCGTTGTTGCGGCCGCCGCGGATGAAGAACACCTGCACGCAGGCATGGCCGGCGGTCTGCCACACCGCGATCACGTCCGCGTCCGTCAGGCTCGCCGGGTTGATCACGCCGGATCCCTGCACATGCGTCAGCGCCCTGATCCGGTCGCGCAGCGAGGCCGCCCGCTCGAACTCCAGCTTTTCCGCCGCCGCCTCCATTTCGGCCGAGAGCTCGCGCTGTACGGTCGCCACTTTGCCGGAGAGGAAATTCTTTGCCTGGGCCACCAGCCCCGCGTAATCCGCCGCCGAGATCCGGCCCACGCAGGGCGCCGAGCAGCGTTTTATCTGGTGCAGCAGGCATGGGCGGGAGCGGTTGGCGAATACCGTGTCGGCGCAGGAGCGCAGCAGGAACAGCCGCTGCATGGCGTTCACCGTCTGGTTCACCGCCCAGGCGCTGGCGAAGGGGCCCCAGTAGCTGCCGGGGCGGGATTGCGTGCCGCGATGCTTGCTCACCTGCGGAAACGCATGGTCATCCGCCAGCATCAGCCACGGATAGGATTTGTCGTCCCGCAGCACGATGTTGTAGCGCGGTTTGAGGCGCTTGATCAGGTTGGCTTCCAGCAGCAGCGCTTCCGCCTCGGTATGGGTGGTGACGATCTCCATGGAGGCCGTGTCCATCACCATCCGGCGCAGCCGCTCCTCCAGCCGGTGGATCTGGGTGTAGTTGGCCACGCGCTTGCGCAAGGAGCGCGCCTTGCCGACGTAGAGCGCCTCGCCCTTCGCATCCAGCATGCGGTAGACACCGGGGGAGAGCGGCAGCGTTGCCAGCACGCCCTCGATCACCGCCAGCCCTGTCCGCAAGGGTGTAACGGGCAGCACGGCCATAGGCTCAACCGCCGGTTGGCTGTCCGGACTGGCGGTGCTGCCTGAGGGAATGGGTATGTCTGTCATCGCGCTCGTGCCGCCACAACCTGGCCCCGCGGTGCCGGGCGCTCAAGGCTGTTGATAGGCTTGTGGATAACTCTGTGGGTGAGGTTCAGGCTCGCACTGTGGCCCGGCTTCATCCTGCCGGACAGCGCCCGCGCCGAGCATGGGGTTGCCCGCAAAAAAGGCTTGACATTGCTGGGTTCTTGCAAGCCCAGGTGTCATACAAGCGACATAAAACCGTATCCATCTGGAAATATTGGGAGTCAAGTCACGTAGGGGATGAAAATCGGCCGGCCGGCGCTGCCGGCGATGACAGCACATCCTCGGCTCTTCGTTCGATCTCCACGCCCACCGAACCGACATCTTCAAATATATCGAGCTTCTCAACGCGGACGCGCACGATGCGCACGCGCGTATCCGCCAGGCAAGACTCCGCCAGCCGCTCCGCGAGCGTTTCCACCAGGCGCACATGGCCACTATCGACGATCGCGCGCACGCGGGTTGCCACTGCCTCGTAGTCCACCACACGCGAGAGATCGTCGCCGCGCGCCGGCGCGGCGCGCGACAGGGGGCGGGCACCATCGTCCACCACGGCCAGATCCAGGTTGATGCGCACGCGCTGGCGCGCCGCATGCTCAAACCCGTGCACGCCGACACTGGCCATCAGCACCATGTCGCGCAGGAACACATGGCGCAGTTCGCGGGCGGCACTGGCCGGGCGGAATACCTCCATGCCGGTCAGGCCCCCAGGCGGATGATCTGGCCCGTCATCGAGGGCCAGGCGGACATGGCGAGCAGGGTGCGCACGATGTCCTCCACGGTGGCGTGCCGCGCGGCAACCTCGCCGGCCGCCCGGGCGGCTGACTCGAGTGGCTCGAAGGGCAGGCCGGGGCTTGCGCCGAGCCCGATGGCGTTCACCCGGATGCGCCGCGGCGCCCAGGCAAGCGCGGCCCGGCGGGTGAAATCCCAAAGCCCGGCGGAAACAGCCCCCTCACGCATATCCGCCAGACCCGCCCCGTTGGCAAAAAGCATCGTCACGATCAGAGCCTCTTCTCCAGCCGGCACGCAGGCCGCGAATTGCGCGCTGCGGGAGGCGACCATCTCCCTATCAGCCTTCGTGTCGGCATTGACCAGCATGTGCGCGACGCAAGGCATGCCCGGCTGAAGCCGCCCTGCAAGGCTTGCTGCGAGCACGCCGGGCTCCCCGGCAATGATAAGGCGGCATGTCGGCACGCCCCGCGTATAGCACGCCGCCGCGCTGACCGGCAGCCCAGGCGAAAGCACGGGGGATTGATCAAACGGCCGCCTCCGGCCGAGCCCCCATCCGCCTGGGCCGCGGCGGTGGCCGGCATCACGGCGCTGGCTCAGTGCCGCATACCAAGGCAACCGTCTCGTGAAAATGCTGTTGCGGCCAAAGGCCTGGGTGCCACGCCACACCAGGGCGTTCCCAGGACGGGCCTATTTGAGAGAGGAACCAATTATGTTCATTCACACGAAAGAACTTATCCAGCCCGTGAACGTGGGCAAGCCGGATGCCCGCTTCGGCACCTTCCTGCTGGAGCAATTCGGCGGCGCCACCGGCGAACTCACCGCCGCGCTGCAATACTGGGTGCAGTCCTTCCACGTGGAAGATGCCTCCATCCGCGACATGTTGCAGGACATCGCCATCGAGGAATTCAGCCATCTGGAAATGGTCGGCAAGCTGATCGCCCAGCACACCAGCAAGCTGGATCAGACGAAAGTCTACGACGCCCCGCTGTTCAAGCTGAAAGGCGGCGGACCGCACTTCCTCGACAGCCAGGGCTGCGCCTGGACCGCCGCCTACATCAACGAAGGCGGCAACGTGGTGCGCGACCTGCGCGCCAACATCGCCGCCGAAGCCGGCGCGCGCCAGACCTATGAGGCGCTGATCAAGGGCTGCGACGATGAAGGCACCGAGCGGACCTTGCGCCACCTGCTGACGCGCGAAATCACCCACGCCAGGATGTTCATGACCGCGCTACAGTCCATGGGCAAGCTGGACGACCCGATGTTCGGCACTATCGAGCCCGACGAGACGGTGAAACTGGTGTTCAATCTCAGCCAGGGCGAGGACGCTCGCGGGCCCTGGAACAGCGCCCCGGATTTCGAATATGTTGCCCACCCGAAGCCGGAGGGCGGGTTTCCGCCGGCGCCGGTGAACCCCGATGATGAACGGCCCGCATCACGTAACGCCAAGACACGGGCGGCGCGCGCGTAGCCGAAAGAATGGTCTTTCTTGAAAAAAAGAACCAAAAAACTTTTGGCCGTTGCGTATGCTGCCGGGGAGTCCGCGACAGCCGGTTAAAAGTCTTTTGCTTCTTTTCTTCAGAAAAGAAGACTTTCCTGAATTGATCTCCCGCCTCGCCATGAGCGAGGCGGGCCAGTTAATCCTTCACGCCGGGATGCCCCGCAATCTGCCTGAACAGCATCGCCGGCAACCCGCCCCCCATCACGCCATGCATCGGGCTGCCATCGTCGTTGCCGATCCAGATGCCGATCACCCGCCCGTCGATGGCGCCAATGAACCAGGCGTCGCGGTTGTCCTGCGTGGTGCCGGTTTTGCCCGCCACCAGGTGTCCGGGCACTGAAGCCGCTCGCCCCGTGCCTTCCCGCACGACGGCCCCCAGCATGCGCGCCATCATCGCGGCCAGGTCGGGATCCACCACCGCGCGCGGATCGGACCGCCGCACGGCTGCCGGTTCCCGGTCGATCCGGACTGTCTCGATGCCATACGGCGTGACGCGCCGCCCGCCATTGAAGAAGGTGGCGTAGGCGGCGGTCATCTCCAGCAGGCCCACCTCGCCGGTGCCCAGCGCCAGCGCCGGCACATCGGGCAGATGATCCGAAACACCCAGACGATGGGCGACCGACGCCACCGCCTGCGGGCCGCCGGCGCGCTGCATCAGCCGCACCGATGCCGTATTCAGGCTCAGCGCCAGCGCCTGCTCCAGCGTCACCTCGCCACGCCAGCCGGGCTCGAAATCCTGAGGCGCCCACCCGCCGATGCGCAACGGCGCATCCAGCACCGTGTCCTGCGGCCGCATGCCGTGCTCCAGCGCGGCCAGCCACACGAACGGCTTGAAAGCCGACCCCGGCTGCCGGCGGGCGAGCGTCGCCCGGTTATACTGGCCTTCGCCGTACCCCTTCCCGCCCACCAGGGCGCGCACGGCACCGGTATCCGCATCCAGCACCACCACGGCCCCCTCATGCGCCCCGGCCCGCGCGCCAAACCCATCCAGCACGGCGCTCAGCCGTTGTTCGGCAAGCGACTGAAGCCGCGCATCCAGTGTGGTGCGCAGCACCGCATCCGATCCAACGGGCACCTCAGGCTCACCCTGGGCGGCGGCCCAATCGGCAAACCAACCCCCACCGCGGGTCACCGGGGTAAAATGGATCTGCGCCTGCGCCGCCCTTGCGGCGGCGGCCGAAATCGAGCCGTTCGCGACCATGGCCGCCAGCACCTCGGCGGCCCGGGCCGCCGCGGCCTTTTGATCCGCGCGCGGATTGAAGCGGGAGGGCGCGCGCGGCAGACCCGCGATCATCGCCGCCTGCCACAGCGAGACGTGGCGGGCCGAGATGCCGAAATACACATGCGCCGCGGCATCCACGCCCCAGGCCCCGGCGCCGAGATAGACCCGGTTGAGCCAGATCTCGAGGATCTGCTGCTTGGTGAAATGCCGCTCCAGCCACAAGGTGAGCAAGACTTCCTGCACCTTGCGCCGTAGCGTGCGGGCATTGCTCAGGAACAGAGTCTTGGCCACCTGCTGGGTGATGGTGGATCCGCCCTGCACCACCCTGCCCGCCACGACATCCACGCCGAGAGCCCGCAGCATTCCCCATGGGTCGATGCCGGCATGGGTCCAGAAGCGCCGGTCTTCCACCGCAACCGCGGCCTGCGGCAGATAGGCCGGCAGGTCGGGCAGATGCAGCGTTTCGCCCACCACATCGCCATAGGTGGCGATGGTTTCGCCTGACCTATCCTCCAGCACCAGGCTCGGCCGCCGCACCGCGCCGAGCGCATCCTCCGGCCGCGGCAGATCGCGCACGAACCACAGCAGCACCACGCCCGCGCCAACACTGCCCCATACGCCGGCAATGATCACCAGCCGAACCAGGCGCCATAAGAACGAGCCATGGCGCCGGGGCGCCGGCACCCCTGCCGGCGGATCCATCGGCCGTGCCAGGCGGCGATCGAGCGACTCGGCGGCGGGGGCACGGAACATGGGCCGGGAGACTACAAGGCAAGACCGCGCGCCGCCAAACCTGCGAAAGGAAGATGTTCTTTTTTGAAAAAAAGAACCAAAAAACTTTTGACTATGGGGTGTGGCGTGTGGCGGGCGGGGAGGACAATGGGGGTATGGACAGGGCGGCGGCAGACTTGGCAATTAGGCGCCAGGGCCCGCCTGGCGAAATGGTAGACGCAGCGGACTTAAAATCCGCAGACTTCGGTCATACCGGTTCAAGTCCGGTGGCGGGCATACCCCGGCCCAGCCGGGCCAGGGCCATGCGCCAACGCTATTTCGGCTTGGACGAAGTCGGTGTCTCCCGCGTCGAATCAGGCGATGTCTTGTCCTTGAAGCCATTGGTGGCCGGGGCGGTGTGGCCGGGGTTCTTGGCCGGGTGAGCCACCGAGGTGGCCGGATCCCGGTTCACCGTAGATGTCTGCGCAAAGGCCGGCGCGCCCGCCAATGCCGTTGCCAGCACCAGGCTCGCTGTCAGAATCGGCTTCATGTGATCTCCACTCTCTCATTAAAATGCCGGGCAAAGGTCGCGCCCAAACACCCAACGCGCCGGACCAGCGGAGGGGTGAATGCAAAGCGCCCGTTTGCGATCACGCCTCAGCGAACCGGTGCGGGCGCCAGGTTTCTTGACGGGGAACTCAACTCGAACGCGAGTGTTGGTGCTGGACATAGTGAGAAAGAGTTGAGACATGCCTGCGATCCGCACGCTCTGCCTCGCTGCCCTGGCAACCGCCGCCGCCTCCGCCCCGGGCCTTGCATCCCCCAGCCTATCCGCCGCCGACCGCGCGTTTATCGCCATGGTCAGCCAGGGCGGGATGTTCGAAGTGGCGGCAGGCGAAGTGGGCGCCAGCCAGGGCGCGATGCAGGATATCCGGGACCAGGGCAACACCGAGCAGCATGACCATGCCCTGGTCGGCGCCAAACTGAAAACCATAGCGACATCGCTGGGCATCACCTTCCCCGATACGCTGAACCCCCAGTTCCAGAAGGAACTCGACGTGCTGAAGGCGGCCTCCGGCGAGGCCTTCGACGCGCTGTATCTGCACGACATGGACGTGGTTCACGCCAAGGATGGCGCGGCCTTCGCCAAGGAGGCGGCCCGCGGCACAAACCCCGATCTGCGGGCATTCGCCGCCGAAACCCACCGTATCGTGCTGCGCCACATCGGCGAAGTGCGGGCGACGGGGCCGGGGAAGACCTCCTGAACCCACCCGCATTGATCGCCCATCGCGACTCGCCTAAGCACAGCCTGCTTCCGCACACGTGCGGTATCGAGCAAGGCCTGACCCATGGATTTTTGTCCGCCCCGCGCGCTGCCGGCCGAGATGCGGCAACGCCTCATCCTCGCGCTGGATGTGCCCACGGTGGCGGAGGCCCGGGCGATCGTGGCCGAGCTGCGGGGGCTCGTCTCCTTCTTCAAGATCGGCATGTGGCTGCTCTTCCAGAGCGAAACCGATACCCTGATCGATGACCTGATCGCGGCCGGCAACCGCGTGTTTCTCGACTACAAGATGTACGACATCGGCGAGACGGTCCGCCGCGGGGTGCAATCCGCCGCCGGGCGGGGGATCACCTTTGTCACTGTCCACGGCGACACAGAAATCATGCAGGCGGCCGTGCAAGGCCGGGGGCAATCACCCCTGAAGCTGCTGGCGATCACCGTGCTCACCAGCCTGGACGATGCGGCCCTTCACGCCATGGGCTACCGGCTGGGGGTGGACGATCTGATCGCGCTGCGCGTGCGCCAGGCCGTGGACTGCGGCCTGGACGGCATCATCGCCTCCGCGCACGATGATCCCGAAAGCATCCGCCGCCACGCCGGCGCGCCGAGCCTGCTGGTGGCCACCCCCGGCGTGCGCCTGCCCGATGGCACCACGCACGACCACCGGCGCGTGGCCGATCCGGCCACCGCCATTGCCAAAGGTGCCGACTACCTGGTGATCGGCCGCCCCATTCTGCACGCGCCCGACCGGCGGCAAGCCGCCGCCGCCATCATCGCGGATATGGAACGCGGCGCGCGGCTACCATCCTAGCCAGACGCGCGGACACACAAGGGTCACGCCAGAGAAGAAGCACGGTGGCTGCCAGCCCAGCATGCAACAGCAGCGCGCCCAGCCCGATATGCCACAAGCCCCAGATCAGCCCTGGCCCCGCCGCCGTCGCGGCAGCCGAGGCGCCATACGCCGCCAGGCGCCACGGCGAGACCTCGCTGCCCAGCCGCCAGTACACGGCAGCCAGGGCCCCCGCCGCCATGGCCGATTTCAGCACCGCCATCGCCCGCAGCAGATTGCCCCAATCCGTGCCCATCTGCGCCATCGCCCCGGCCGTGGCCTGGTGCGGCGTCACCACAAACCCGGCGGCAGATGCAACCAGCACCAGGATCGCCAGCCCGACGCGCGCGGGGCTTGGCTGGATCAGCGAGACGGGACGGGCAACGGCAACTGAAGCGGACATGGGGAACCTCCGAGGAAGGAAGAGCGTTCTTTTTTGAAAAAAAGAACCAAAAAACTTTTGTCCGTTCAGGTACGTGTGGTGGCCGGCGTGTCGGATCGTGGGGAAGGCGTAGGGGTAAAAGTTTTTTGGTTCTTTTTTTCAAAAAAGAACGCTCTTCCTTACTGGCCAAACCTCGCCCTGAGAACCTTCTTATCCAGCTTGCCCACGCTCGTCCGCGCGATCGTCTCCACGAACACCACCTGATCCGGCACGGCGAATTTCGAAATAACCCCCTGCTCCACCCGCGCCATCACATGCGCGCGCAACGAGGCTGCGTCCGCGGCGGCGCCGGCGCGCGGCACCACGATCGCCATCGGCCGCTCGCCCCAGCGCGCATCCTTGATGCCGATCACCGCGACTTCGCCCACGCAAGGATGCTCCGCCAGGATATCCTCCAGCGCCAGGCTGGAGACCCACTCGCCGCCCGTTTTCACCACATCCTTGATCCGGTCGGTAATCATCAGAAACCCGTGGGCGTCGATCGCGCCGATATCGCCGGTATGCAGCCACCCGCCCGACCACAGCGCTTCGCCCGCCGCCGCGTCATGCAGATAGCCCTGCGTCAGCCAGGGCGAGCGCATCACCACCTCGCCGGTCGAGACGCCATCATGCGGCAGCTCCCGCATCTCGCTATCGACGACACGGACATCGCACAGCGCCAGCGGGCGGCCGGCCCGGCAGCGATAGGCAATTTCGGTCTCGCCGCCATCACGCAGATCATCCGGCAGCAGCGCCAGAGTTGCCAGCGGCCCCGTCTCCGACATGCCATAGCCGGCGAACACATCCACCCCGCGATCCATGGCTGCCTGCGCCAGCGCCCGCGGCAGCGCGGATCCGCCGATGATCAGCCGCCAGCCTCGCAGATTCACATCCTTCGCCGCGTCCAGAAACATCCGCAGAATCGTCGGCACGCAATGGGAGAAGGTCACGCCCTCCCGCACGAACAGCCGCGCCAGAAGCTCCGGCTGGTAGCGGCCGGGATACACCTGCTTCAGGCCCAGCAGCGTGGCCATGTAGGGAACGCCCCAGGCATGCACATGAAACATCGGGGTGATCGGCATGTACACGTCGCGTGCGGCAAGCGGCAGCATGCCCATCCCCACCAGCGTTTGCAGAACGATCTGGCGGTGCGAATAGAACACGCCCTTTGGCGCCCCCGTCGTTCCCGTCGTATAAAAGGTCGTCGCACGCGTATGCTCGTCGAAATCGGCGAACACGTGGGCGGGATCGCCCTTGGCCAGCAGCGCCTCGTATTCGCCGTCCCAGGCGAAATCCTCGGCGCCACCGGCCTGCATCCGGCCGTCATCGCTCAGGCAGATGAACTGCCGCGCCGTGGCCAGCAGCGGCCGCAGCGCCCGCAGCAGCGGCAGAAAATCCGTATTGCACAGGATCACATCCGCCCGCGCATGGTTCAGCGTGTAGAGGATCTGCTCGATGGAGAGCCTTACATTTACCGTCATCAGCACGGCACCCGCCATCGGTACGGCAAAGAAACATTCCAGGTAGCGATGGCTATCCCAATCCATCACCGCCACGGTTTGCCCGTGCGCCACGCCAAGCTGGCCGAGCGCGCTGCCGAGCCGGTTCACGCGTTGCCCAAAATCGCGATAGGTGAGCCGCGTATGGTCGCGGTAGACGATTTCCTGGTTGGGATACTGGCGCAGCGGGGTAATCAGAAGCTGCTTGATGATCAGGGGATAGTCATAGGCGCTCAAGACACGTCTCCGCCGGCTGGTTTTTTCGGTTTGCCGCATGCTGGGCGATTGCGGCACGCCCCACAACCTGCCGGCGCGCGGATGAGGCCGCGCCGATGAAATACCTGACCGATTTCGGCGACCAGGCGGTGGTGCTGCCCGTGGCGGCCGCCGTGCTGGTGGTGCTGCTGGCGCTGGGCTGGCGGCGCGGCGCGCTCGCCTGGGCGGTTTGCGTGACAGGCGTGCTCGGGGTCATGCTGGTGTTGAAGGTGATCACCTTGGCCTGCGGCTGGCGCGTTGTCGGCTGGACCGACCTGGTCAGCCCCAGCGGCCATACGGCGGCATCATCGGTGGTGTATGGCGGGCTTCTGGCGCTGCTGGCACCACCATCGATCGCCGGGACGGGCCTGGCGGCGATTGCCGGCGGCGCGGTGGCCCTGCTGTTCGGCCTCACCCGCCTGGCGCTACAGGTTCACACGGTGGCCGATGTGACGGTGGGTGCCGCGGTGGGCGTGGCGGGCACCATTGCGATGCGCAGACTGGCCGGGCAACGGCCGCCGCGCGTAGCCTCGCCACTTCTGCCAGCGATCGTTCTGGCGATGATGCTGCTGTTCCATGGCGACAGGCTGGAGGCGGAGAGCCATATCCGATGGCTGGCGCTGGATATCTGGCCTTTGACGCTGTGCCAGTCATCAGTCAGTCAGTCGTCAGTCGCCAGTCGTCAGATTAGGCACGCCCCTTCTGACGACTGACGACTGAAGACTGAAGACTGACTGACTGACGACTGATGACTAATGATGGAACTGCTCTGTCTCCGTGCTCCCCGCCATCGCCGTGGTCGAGCTCAGGCCGCCGGCGGCAGTGGTGGCAACCGCATCGAACCAGCCGGTGCCGACCTCGCGCTGGTGGCGCGTGGCGGTGTAGCCATCCACTTCGGCCGCGAATTCCGCCTGTTGCAGCTCGGAATAGGCGCCCATGCCGCGGTCCCGGTAGCCTTTGGCGAGCTGGAACATGGAGTAGTTCAGGCTGTGGAAGCCGGCCAGGGTGACGAACTGGAACTTGTAGCCCATGGCGCCGATGGCCTGCTGGAAGCCTTCGATCTTCTCGGGTGAGAGCTTCTTCTTCCAGTTGAAGCTGGGCGAGCAGTTATAGGCCAGCATCTTGCCGGGGAACTGCTTGTGGATCTCGTTGGCGAAGCGCTCGGCTTCGGCGAGGTTCGGCTCGCTGGTTTCCCACCACAGCAGATCGGCATAGGGCGCGTAGGCCAGGCTGCGGGCGATGGCGTAATCCACACCCACATCCTGCTTGATGCGGAAGAAGCCTTCCGGCGTGCGTTCGCCGGTGAGGAACGGGCGGTCGCGCTCATCCACATCGGTGGTGAGAAGCTGGGCGGCGTGGCTATCGGTGCGGCAGAGCAGGATGGTGCTGACGCCCTCCACGTCGGCGGCCAGGCGCGCGGCGTTCAGCGTGCGGATATGCTGGCTGATCGGCACCAGGACCTTGCCGCCGAGATGGCCGCATTTCTTCTCGCTGGCGAGCTGGTCCTCGAAGTGGACGCCGGCGGCGCCGGCCTCGATCATCGCGCGCATCAGCTCGAACGCGTTCAGCGCGCCGCCGAAGCCGGCTTCGGCGTCGGCGATGATCGGCGCCATCCAATATTGGCCGGTTTCGCCTTCCAGCTTGGAAATCTGATCGGCGCGGCGCAGCGCGTTGTTGATGCGGCGCACGACCATGGGCACCGAGTTGACGGGATAGAGGGACTGATCGGGATACATTTCGCCGGCGAGGTTGGCATCGGCCGCGACCTGCCAGCCGCTGAGATAGATGGCCTTCAGCCCGGCCTTCACCTGCTGCATGGCCTGGTTGCCGGTGAGTGCGCCGAGCGTATGGACATACGGCTCGGTTTTCAGCAGGTGCCACAGGCGGGCGGCGCCCATTTCCGCCAGCGTGTGGCGCACGCGGAAGGAACCGGAGAGCCGGTCTACCTCGGCGGGCGTGAAATCCCGGCGGATCCCTGCGAAACGCTCCGGATCGTGGCCTGGGCCGCCGCTGCCAGAACCATCGGGGGCGTGAACGGGGCGGGGGAATGACATGGGCGGGACCTCAAACACTAATGGACTGGCCTCGATATCGGCCAGACCGCGTCCGCAGGATAGTTCGCAGGTGCAGCAAACGCCATTATTTTGTCGCGCCGGCGACCGGGGTGCCTGTAAATCTGTAAATCCTGTAAAGCGCGGCGATGCAAGCGAGCAAATAGGTAAAAGTTTTTTGCTTCTTTTTTTCAAAAAAGAAGCGCTTTCTTCGTGTTCTTTTTTGAAAAAAAGAACCAAAAAACTTTTACCTGTGGTGCTTCGGCCCCCAGGGCGAGGGGGGTGGGTATGGCAAGGCCGTTAATCGGGCGGACGGTTCGGCGGTTGAGGACCGAGCAGAATTTGTCGCAAGCAGCGCTGGCGCAGAAGCTGGGGATTTCGCCGAGCTACCTGAACCTGATCGAGCACGACCAGCGCAATG
>Ga0209208_10003902_pt1 | contig 21315 bp, 13 predicted proteins | sample S1TSphfallax_3_FD_187694 | JGI IMG/M metagenome (GOLD analysis project Ga0209208, IMG submission 187694) | Host-associated microbial communities from peat moss isolated from Minnesota, USA - S1T2_Fd - Sphagnum fallax MG (SPAdes) (version 2) | ecosystem: Host-associated > Plants > Peat moss >...
CTCTCCATCACATCCTAAGGGCTACAAAACCCTAATAATCCAACATCCTCTTCATCACATTCTAAGAGGCCACAAGCACACCACCTTGCACTAATATGCTGTTCTATTTAGAACTTCCACCACATACTCATCATCACAAACATACCAAAAATTCACAACCGGGCATAAAACGTGGCAAGCAAATCTGTAGACAAGTATGTGAATGTATTATGCACAGAGAAAAAAAAAATTCAAACCCCCTGATGAAAATCCCAGTTTTCCGGACCTGGTTCCTGGTTCCTTGTTCCTATCTCTCAGAGGAACGAAATCGACTCGGCAACGACTCAACAACAAACCCCCAGAAGCAATCGAAAAATACAGAATGAGAAACAAAGGTGGTGGCGAAAAGACACAGAGGCCAGGAACCGAAGGTCACCTAATCAGGATGGCAACCTCTTCGAACCTCCGATCTTCAGACAAAACTCCGTGAAGAGAGACACGGACAGCGAGACAGACAGAAAGACAGACACGCTGCGAGAGAGAAGAAACAACGGATGTCGTCAGGGATGTAATGCGCCTCGGATCGGGAGCTCGAACCGAGAGAAACCCTGTCCAGCGCTGTTCAAGGAATCGTACAAAAGCCTCCGCTCGCAACAAAAGAAAAAAGGCAAAGCGACAGACGTACCAGACACGAAAGGAAAATGTACAAACAAGTCATGCAACTTTGCAGCAAAAACAGAATTGACAACGATCCCAATTCACTGCAAGAAAACACGATCAAAAAACAAGCTGCTAACAGAGCATTCGCCAGAAAGACGAGCATTCACAGTCCACAATTGAAATCAGGAAATCGACCACAACATACAAAGAAAAACACTGGTACTATCTCTGTATTCTCCGAGAATTTGCAAAGAAACTAACTACGTAACACACTTGTTTGTAGCACAAAACCCCAGAGATGCACAACAAAGATGGCACTGCGATGAGACTCTTGTGGCATCGATCTTCTTCTGCCCCACTTGAGGAAAAGAATGGAAAAATCTGCACACACTTCCCAATCCGCCACCACCACCACCACCACCCCAAAACAGCCGCAGATGAAGAAGCAAAAACAAATATGGATATGGATATATCTTGTAGTTGTTCTATAAAGAAGAAGAACCTTAGCGGCTATTCTTTTCTGCAGAGAGCCAGACTCTTGTTGCACGCAACGTTGCAGGCACTAGTACTATCTCCTTCTTCTTCTTCTTCTTCTTCTTCTTCTTCTACTCCAACAATTAACCGAATTACCAAAGCTGACAAAACACACACAAGCAGATACACAGAGACAGCACCAGAAAATGCTTCAGAATGAGTGGAAAGGATAGTTCTGTGGCTGTGTTATGCGTCGGGTTAGAGAGAAGCTAGCTGGGTCCGAGATTGGAAGAAGAAGCAGCAGCAACGACAACAGCAAGAGAACAACTGCAAGAGAGTTAGCGTGAGAGAAACAAAATGGCCAACAACAACATCACACTATCTGCTCTGCAAAGGAGAGTGAAAAATGGAAACCCTAAATGAGAGAGGGAAAGGGAGCACTTTTTTCATCTATCATCCTTGCCAATTTTGTTCATCCATGCAGCTTTCTTTCGTTTTCTCCTCCCTCTCTTTGACTCTAGCCTACCCACAATATTATGGATTTTTTGAGTGCATATTATGCCAATTTTTAGGTTTCCTTAGATTGTAAAAATCTCATCCAAGCCCTTGTTCTCATAATTAATGGCATTTCCTTGTCATTGTTCCATAATTTAACGTAATTGTTAGCTATCCTAACATAGTTGTTGATGTTTAAAAATCTAATGGTTCAAAAATCCTTAAATGTATAGAAATGAGCATAATTTAACGTAATTGTTAGCTATCCTAACATAGTTGTTGATGTTTAAAAATCTAATGGTTCAAAATCCTTAATTTATAAAAATGAACATGCGCTTATTACTTTGTAACTTAAATAGGGAGTGCCCATCCATCCCTTGAATGTATCAAGGGAAACTATGCTACACAAAACCAATACTAGTAAAATGATAATTTGATTGTTTCAATAAGCATATTTCAATAAGCATGCACTCTTGTTAGTAAAACAATGTTACCTAGATTTCAAAACAATGGAACAATACCAATGTTCACACATAATATTAAAAATATCATTGAAAATTACATGGCAATTAACATGACGATCGATATCAACGCAATGTAACAAAATGTGGTTAAGATAATAAGAAATGTTACAATATCATTGAATATATAAACAAATTGAATTGAAAATGAAATGTTAAATTGGTGATTTAAAAAATTGGACGTAAATCAAATAAAGATTTTTATTTTTTAAAATTGTCGCACATTATGTTGTGTGCTTTCAAAGTTTTGCATTCCACAATTTTCTAACATCCTACTTCATGAAGATAATTCATTGAATAAGAACTTTAATGTACAAATGAAAATTGTCAAACTTTCTCCCATCGATGATTGAACAACACTTAACAACATAAATATTAAAAGAAATCGTCTATTACAAATAATGACATTATGAAAATGATTAAAATAGATAACAAAATGTTAACGTTTCAACTAACAAAATTCACATTACAAATATGAAAATCAAAGAACAATATTCACAAGCACCAAAAATGCTTCAAAATCAACAAATTAAAAAATTCCAAGATGAGAGATGTTGAAATCAAATGTACATGAAATTAAAGCATAGTTCAAGATATTTTCAAATTCACCCATGTCACAAAAATGATGTACTAAAATAATATTAATAATGTCACAATAATTTGTATTACCTCATCAAGTCACTAGTTACAGCATATATATACACATAGATTGGGTCCATGTATATTGCAAATACTAGAATGATCCATAACCAATGATTAGATATCTAATATCCTATGGATGTAAAAAGTGTATGATCTCTTAGTATTGGATTTGGATGATAGATATTTTACAATAAAAATTTCATTGGTGTGAGAGCACATAAGTTAACACCCTACTTTGCTCTTAGCCTCTTCATTATACAACATGTTTAAGATATATATTTTTATTATTTAAGATGTTGATAATCTTCATAAACAAGTTGAAACTATGAGCATAGTAAGTATGAAATCCTAACATTTAGTTTGTACATATGTTAAATTATCTACAAAAATTCTAATAGGAAAAAGTTTGATGTGTGCATATTGAAAAACTATTAATGGCAATATGGTTGTTTGTTGTTGTTGCATGGCAAACATATGATTTCCTCTTCGATGTGTTGTTTTTTTTCATTGTTCCATTTATCAAATCAAGTTGAAGAAATCACAAATATTCAAAGTTTTGATGAACAAGTACAAGGGCTAGATAGTGGGATTCCCAATAGAGGTAAACCAATGTCATAGTCCTTTGAATCCCCAAAGACAATTTTTAAAAATGTTGTTCCAAATAAGGTTTGAACCCACAAACTTCTTGCCCACACTACAAGGCCTTAACCACCAAGCCATCACCTCGCACACTAACAAAAAATAACATCATGAAATATATATATACACATATTTTGAACAAAAAAATGAATTTTCTATATCACTATTTGATTTTATTGATTTGGTAGGTTTATTATTACATTGAACTTTGTAATTATTTTAATTCAAAAATATGTGTAAATCATAATTGTTCAAAATACTCATAATTAAAAAATTCAAATGCATCATTTGAAACTTTGAATTGAATTATATATCCAAATATTACTTAAACACATCTAATTTATTAACTTTCATGAAACTTTGTGATTTTTTTCCATTTCAAAATGTCCAACAACTAAGATGGCTTTAAATATTTATTTAAAAAATTCATATGTAATGTATGAAATTTAATTATTTAAATAAAAAATTTACTTTCACAATTACACTGAGTTTTTCAATTTCTTTAGTTTCAAAACATGAACAAATTATTTTTAAGTTAGTTCTAAAAATCATATATAATGTATTAAATCTTTGATTGAATTATAATTTATAACTATTTAGGTAGAAATAACTTATTATCATAATCATATTGAACTTTGTGATTCCTTTCAATTTCAAAATGTTTTCAATATTTTTTTCAAAAATTCAAAATTATTTTTTTTGCTTCGGTTAGAAATTTTGCATATAACTATTTGGGTACATTTGGTTTCCTTACTTTCATCATTGACTTCAATTTTATAATATTTTTAATCCAAATTTTTAGACATTCCATTAATTTACATATTTTGATTTATGCCACATATTTATCAAGAATTAATGTTTATAGAAAAAAATCTTTAAATAATCATAACAAAAAAAAATTACTTTTGAAATTATGGTATTAAAAATTGTATGCCTTCAATATTACATCAATTTTTGTAATAAAAATAAAATAATTAAACTCAACGTTACAATGTTTTTATAGTAACAATAGATATTACTATAAACTTATACATTAGTTAATTTTAAGTTTTTTAAATTTCAAATTTAAATGAGATGTACATTAGTTTGATTCTAACTTTTATTGAATTAAAATAAATAAATTTATTTTATTATTCCATTTTACTCATGTCATTTGATCATAAATAAGTAAATAGACAGTTTAATTCGGGGTTAATTTAATTTGGACATATATATGCTTTCAATTAATTCATCACAAATATGAATTGAATCATGGAATTTGAATAATTCAAGATTAACATGTACACTTAATTAAATATTATGATTTATTTTATATAATTATGATTTAAAATTTTTAAAATTAAATTAATATTCCATTTTTTCATTATTTTCCTTTTCAAACTTCCCCCTTGTAAATTATTTATTTATTTGAATAATTATGGATAATCACTGAAATCATGATAACTATGTCTTTTGTCAATTTTTTTGTAATGAATGAAATTATGATTTTTTTCTCCATTTTGTTAATACCACATCCAAATTAAAAATAACATTATAATCATGTGTGTCATATTTTATGACTAATTATAGTCATGTTAGTTGTATTAATCAACATAGACAAATCCACACGAGCAACCACATTTACCACATGTGCAACATATTATTTGATTTGACTATAATGCTAAATTGTTTATCATAACAAACATTGTTACTTTTGATTTTAGTCATGATGGACACATTTAGTCACTTCAAATTACTAGTGTATTTTAAATATTGACTATATGGTCATTTTAGACATGATTTTAGTAACATAAAAACCATGTTTTTGTAATAGTGGTTAAATCATATTTTAAAGGTTCAATTCAAAGGTTTTAGATCCTATTGCATGAAATGGGAAATGGTTTGATTCCTGGTTCTTTTGTGTTGTATGTACATCGAGCGTGAGTTAGTGGCTTTGTGAACATATCTATTTGTATAAGGATGAGGGGACATAATTTATTTTAAATTCTCCTAATTAATTTTTTTTCTCTAATAAAGTGTGTTCTAATGTCTATAAGCTTGGTTTTCTTGTGCATTATTGGACTTTCTACAAACCGAATACAAGATTGGTTATCATTATATAAAGAGTATGCTTATATAGAGTGGCATTTATATATGTGAATAGTTTTTGTAAATGAAAAATACCAACTACAACATTAGAGATAACCATATATTCCACTTTCATGGTTGAAAATGACATTACATCTTGTAGTTTGTTTGACCAATGAATTGTGGGGTTCTCAATTTTTTGAACAATACATGATTTTGATTGTCTAGTGTTCAAATCTCATCCCCAATCAATGGTTAGTGAAGGTGAAATAAATTTCATCTCCATTGCATGCCAAGTGCAATCCAAAATCCAAGGCACCTTTCAAATACTTTACAAATTGTTTGGTTACTTGCAAGTGAACCTCTTCTAGTTCGTCCATGAATTTTACTTACATAGTTCACCATGAAACATATGTCACTAGTCTTGTGTTTGTCAAGTAGATCAAGTTTCCTACGAATGATATGTAGTTTTATGGATCTACCTTTCAGCTTCTCATTTTCCTTTGAAGTTGCATACTAGGGTCCATTAATATTTTTTATGGTGTATAGTTGCTTGTATCATACCTTGCTAGTATTTTACGAATACATGTATGTTTTTTTATGCAACTTGGATAATGTTCCAATTCAACTCCAAAGTGAAGCTTTGTGATCCCAAGATGAGTCATTTCAAAGTTGTCAACCAATTCTTGCTAATTTTTTTTCACCTTTTTGTCATTGTCTTTGGTGATTAGTAAATCATTGACATACAAGAGTATCACAATTCACTTCTCGTCTATCGCTTTGAAATACATGTTCAAATCAACAATGTTATTTATCATGCCATGTTCCAGAAGCCATGAGTCTATATTTGTGTACCAAGCTTTGGGGGCCTATTTCAACCCATAAAAAACTCAATTCAATTTGCACACCTTGATGGAATCCCCCATTCCTTAAAGACTTTTGAAGATTTCCATGTAGACTTCCTCCTTCAAATGTCCATTCAAAAAAGTTGTCTTGATGTCCATTTGTTTTACTTTCCATTTTCTTTTGGTAGCTATCGATAGTATTAATCTTATAATGGACCATCTTATAACATTGGCAAATGTGTCAAAATAATATTTTTTATTAGTTGTTGGAAACCTCTTGCTACGATCCTAGTTTTTTGTTTATGCACTTCTCCTAATGGTCGTTTTTTAATTTGTAAAACCTTTTAGCAATTGTTGGAATTTTTTATTTGGCCTATTAATTATGTTCCAGGTATTATTAATTTTTATTGAGTCAATTTCCTACTACTTGGCTTCAATCCACCTATCATTAGTTACTACTTCATTGCAAGAGGTAATTTTTATTGCAAATGTCAAGTAATAATTTTATTTTATTTTTGTTAGTGATCTAATTCTAATTAAATATTGTCTATGGTTTGGAGCTACTTACTTGTGGATTGACTATCCTTTCAATTTCAAACCTTTCTAGGTTTTTTTCTTCTATTATTACTCCTAGATTTGCCATGGTTAGATTACAATTTACAAGATAGTTTGTTATTGAAATGGTTTTTGTCCACAAAAATCCTAGTAGTGAGTTATATCAGCTACCAATGAACATGTTTGCTCCAACAACATTCTATTCGTTCATTTTGCAATGCCATTTTGTTACAACGTCAACACTTGTATCAATTGTCTTGTGATGTCATGTTTAAGACATTAGTTATTGAATTTTAATAATGTAAATTCACCTCTTCAATTGGTCTTGATTGTTTTGATTTTTTGATTCATTTCTCCTTCAATTGAACTTGCTTAAACATTTTGAACTTTGTAAAGGTTTCAATTTTACTTCGCATGAAATAAATCCAATTTTTCCAAGAATAATCATTAGTGAAGACCATAAAATACTTCAATATATTCAACAACAGAGTTGGAAATGGACCATCTAAATTTGAGTGGATAAGGTCAACTGAAAATGTCGCTCGTTTTGGAACATCACAAATTTATAAGCTTCATGGGTTCATTCTAAATTTATGCAAAATTTGTTATTTCATAGGTTTGTATTGTTTAAACATGAATGTTGTGCATTATTCAAGCACAAAAATTGTGTGCACAACTTTCATGTGTAAATGACATGAATAGACATACAACATCCATGACTAAAAAATATGAATAGGCATATTACATTTGTTGAAACAATGCACACAACATCTTGATGTTTAAACAATATAAATAGATGAATAACATTCATGTCTATTCCACACGAACTTATGAAAAATAAAATTTACATGATTATTATTGTTAAATCATGGCCCATGAAGTTTGTGATGAATCGTTCTCTATGTTGACGTTTTGCAAGGCAATTTTTGCATTTTTTTTTCACAAATGTTATCTTTGGCAAGCTTATCACTCGGTTTTGTTTTAGTAAACAATTTCAACCATAATAGTTGGGATGACCAAACCTCCTAGGCCATAGTTTTTTTGGCATTTCATGGTTTTATTCTATTAATATAACATTGAGATCTAAATTTGTAGAGTCCATTTGCTGGATCTTTGTAGCCTATGGTGATAAAAATTTTGTTGTTAAAGTCTTATAGGATTTAATAGTGTGTATTTGAAAAAATGTCAATGTTGCCTACATTAATAATTATTCCAATTAATATTTTAAAAAAATCAAGGTTGGCATGTACAAAACATTTATCAAATTTATTTCACCATTAATAATGCTTACAATTGAGGTACCGATTCCATGAATGTTGTGACTTTCTCATCTAACTATTTTGATTTACGTTACTCTCTTTAAAATGACTTACATTCTCTCTAGAACCTATAATGTGATATGTGGCTCCATTATCCATGTACCATGCCATAAATTTACAATATCACAAATTTTAATAAAATTGGTGCAAAAATCGTAAAAAATATGTCTATGCAACATTCGTGGATTTCAATGTGTGAAAAATGGCACGAAAACCATACATATTATTTTTATATAAATGATATGTCTTTTCTACTCGTGATGTTTTAATGTGAAAACGTTTGATCTATAGCTCAATTGAATCCATGCAATTATCGTGATGTAATTTTGGATAAAACTTTGTGATTTTTGTGTATTAAACATGAACATTCACATATTCAAAAACAATGTTTCATTTGTTTGAATATTTAAAATATTGAATACATATAAATATCATTCATATTAACCATAATATTGAATTCGTGCAATTTTTGTATGAACTTATGAAAATTGAATTTCACACAAAATTTATACAAACATGTGAAGCCTCGTAAGTTTGTGATGATGGTTGAGGAGAACTCAAGTAGCTTAGAATTTCAAATAGTGTTACGTTAAGGTTTTGCATTACATTAACATACATCATGTAATTAAATTAACCTCTTCCTAAGTTAAAACATGTAGGTCAATTTGGTTGATCCAAACACTCAACAACAATGTGGCCAATTTAACCATATTTGTAATAGGCAATTTAAGCTCATTGGGCATTTCTCATATTAGACATACTTTGTCCTCCTTGAAATTACATTTTTCCTCTTCAAATACATCCATGTGCATAGAAAATGTTTCATGTTGGGAATTAACCTTTCAATTGTTTAGAGTTAAATCCTTCGGGTTGAAATGTTGTAGCTTGATTGAAATGAACAACTAATGTCTTTTCATCACTGAGTTGTGATGTTCACTATTCTTGGCATGTAGCTTCTGTTAACAATTTGGTTGACAGTTAATCAAAATTAAATATTGTATCCATATTACTCAAGGTTTGAACAACTCCTTCATAATTTTTTGAAAAATCGTTGAATACAAGCTAATAGAATGAGTTGCATAGAACTATGTCATCTAACACCAACAACTTGTCCTTTACATCTCTAACTTAATTGACATAGTCTTTCATCGACCCTCTTCATGACATTTTAAAAATGTGTAATTGGTTAGTCAACATGAGCAAACGTGATTATTTATTGGACGCAAACTTACAACATAAAACATCCCGAGCAAGTGTTGGGTGATTGAAAATTGATAAAAATCCAAACTAACAATTGTATTTTTGACAACGTAAGATTTTTTGTTTTCCTCATTGTTTGTCTAGTATATTGGGTTCCAAGATTCATTGTTAAAAAGTAATCAGGTTGAATGTGAATATCAATGAGATCCCACAAGTTCTTCCTTCTCAATATAACCTTCATTTTGAGTTGCCATATGTGATAATTATTACTACCAATTAGTGTGTTTGTTTCTCCAACCGACATGCTACCATGAACTCCTTGTGTTTCTAACATGACAACTTCCTTCTTTAGTATGTATTAACATAATAATGTTCACTTTATACAAGCTTCCTTACTTACAAATCTAGGAACACAACTCACTATGAAGATGCTAACTTAAAATGCGCTAGCTCTAATACCATATTAACAATGTCACAAAAATTTGTATTGCCTCATCATTAGAGTAACCAATTACAACAAATATACATAGTGAAATACCATAGATTGGGGTCAACATATATTGCAAATCCTAAAGCAATCCATAACCATTGATCATAAATTTAATAGCCTTTGGATGTAGAGTGAATATAATATTTTAGTATTAGATGTGGATGATAGATATTTTATAATAGAAACTTCATTAGTGTTAATAACACATAAATCAACAAACAAAAACATCACAAACATACAATAGAAAATATAAAAAATAATGAAGACGTAAATTTACATATGAACACAATGAGATCACAATGCAAAATGCATAAATTATCAAAAGCCACAAGGATATAAATGAGCAAAAAGATGATATGTAAGTGAACAAGCAAGAAGATGAGACATAATACACATGAATAAAGAAAACAAGATGCAAATTAATGAACAAAAAAACGAATGAATAAAAAATTAAAACATAATTGCACCAAAACATAAATGACCAAATGCAAATGAACACATCAAAACTAATAGGCGTCCACAGGGCGGGGGAAAAGTAAGATGGATTGTTGATAAAAGAAATATGCAGGTAGGCGTCCACTTGGCGTGTTAAAGTAAGACAAATTGTTAACCAAAAAAAAAAGTTGCAAGTAGGTGTCCACCGGGCACACTAGATTAAGACAAGTTATCAATAAGAAAAATTTAGGAGCTAGGCGTCCACCTTGCGCGCGGTAAACCAAGATATATTGTTAATAATAATAAAAATTGTGGGCAAGCATCCATCGGGTGCGCTAAAGTAAGACAGGCTCTTAATAAAAAATAATTTAGGAGCCAGACATCCACCTCACACGCGGTAAACTAAGATAGATTGTTAATATAAATAAATTGTAAGCAAGCGTCCACCGGGCGCGGTGAACGAACATGAACATATTGTTATTAAAAAAAGTTTGCAGTTCGGTGTCAACAAGGCGCGGTAAAATAAGATGGATTGTGAATAAATAAAAAATTGGAAGCCAAACAACGTCGAGCGTGGTAAAGTAACACATATTTTTGATTAAAGTAAATTCGTCGAGCGCAATAAAGGAATATAGATAGATTGTTAAAAACAAAATTTGCAACAAGGTGTCCAATGGGCGCAACAAAAGAACACAACTAGATTCTTAATAACAAATGTTTGTAGCAAGGCGTCCACGGGGTGTGGCAAAGGAACATAGCTATATTCTTAATAACAAATATTTGTAGCAAGGTGTCCACCAGGCGCGACAAAGGAACACAACTAGATTTTTAATGACAAATATTTACAGCAAGGCGTCCATAGGGTGCGGTAAAGCAACACAAATAGATTTTTAATAAAAAGAATTCACAGTCAGGCGTTCGCCGGGCACGGTAAACTAAGATTGGTTCATAATTTTTTTAAAAATCGAAGTTAGGCGTGTACCGGGCGTGGTGAACTAAGGTAGATTATTAATAAAAAAATTTGCAAGTAGGCGTGCACCAGGTGTGATAAAGTAAGATACTTGAGTTCTTAATAAAAATAAATGGCAGGTAGGCGTCCATCGGGCGTAGTAAAGTGAGATAGATAGGTTCTAAATTATGAGAAAAAATGGCAGCCAGGCATCCACAGGGCGGGAATATACCCTAAACCACCTTAAACCTCTAAAATAGATTGCTACAATCCGGTAACTATCATCGAGACTTCAACCCTTCACATTGTTCGATTCCAACAGGGGAGAATTTGATGCGCAATACGCCCTCCCTCTGAGGCGGAACATTTTTCTGATCAGCCAAAACGCGAGCACCAATCCCCTGTCGATGCGCCACATTCGCCTGACACATGGCGGAATCCAACATATCACTCATCTGCTCCATGAGATCCTGCCTTCTGACATAAGTCGTTTGAGTGGACCGTCGCACATATAGGGCGCAGCCATACTAGCAATGCCAAGGATTTTGGACGGCCGCCATGTAATGGGTCAACCGGGAAGACTTTAGAAGGAGCATGGTCCCCGATCGAGGTCGGAAGAACAGGCTAAAACCAGGGAAGAGAAATTTCCCTGTGTCCACCACGTCCCCTGCAAAAAATTCACACAAACACAATTTAAACCTGAGAGAAAATTCATAAAAGGGAAAAAGAAGGGTTTAGGGAACGGAAGTAAAAAATACCTTAGATAAACCAAGAAATCACAAAATGCAGGATGTCTCGATCCGTGTGCGTCAAGGACACATAATTCTTGGTGACCCCCATAATAGTGAAGGGCGTCTTTCCGAAACATGCTTTGAGTTTAGGGAGCTTTTCCGGATATGCATCCTCCAGCTCTCGAAGCCAAGACGCCAAGTGGGGGCGTAAGTTGGCGTTGACAAACTTGTCGGCTCAAGCGTTGGTAAAGGCCTCCAAGTCTTCTGCCGTGTGGTCGAAAAAGGATTCCTTATTCCGCTGGTTGTGTAAGAACCTAAAGAAAGATCGAAAATGAAAAAGGCTTGCTAGAAGGGAAAAAACTAGGGAAATGATACAGGTACGTCCAAGGTTGATAGGTTGACTTGGCAAGGACACAATCGTTGTAGCAGAATCTGTGTCCAAACATGGCCATCCTGGTTTCGGGGGAACAAGTCCTGGTCACACGTCTGCCAAACTCCCACATGTTGGCCATGGCGGAGAAATATTCGGAAGCTTGATTAGACGAAACAAGCTCGTGCAACATGACAATAACCATGGCCCCTTCGTGAATCAAGATACAATCCGTAGGGAGTTCTCGAAAATCATCCAAAGTCATGTTCCGTTATTTCATCCTGAGCTCTTGCATCGTTTCACAACCAAGCCCAACAACATCTTTCACGGCACCAGGGATATAGATCCCTTTATCTTGAAAATGTCGGAGGATCCAAGCGCTCTCAAGGGGCCCCCAATGTACAGTTTGTTTCAAGCCGGTGTCCTACAAGTGATGGGAAAAAGTAGGTGGATGTAATTTTGATCACAGACCAAATGATTTTGAAAGAAAAAAAAAAGAAAAAAAAAGAAAAAAACCCTATAAAACACAGTTGAGAAAAAAAAGGAATGCACTAATTTTTGGGTTCTAGCGGTTCTCGTAAAGCCTCAAGGATGGTTCATTTGGCCGGTAGCTTTTGTTTACAACGACCAATCTTCAAGTCTTTTCGAAACACTTGAAGTTAGTGTCTCGTCATTTTGACTAATGCTTCTAACAAGCCTCAATGAATGGCTCCGACCCTGTGCTCTTGGAGGTTGGCACCGAGGACAAGAGTCCTATCGCACATGTCACAATAGTAAGGGCTTGCTTTGTTCGAAAGTGTCATGGGTGCGTATTCCAGGAAAGGAAAAAGCTAGACATAGACTAAGGAGAAAATGTCGCAAGGGAAAAAGGTGAGAAGGAAACCAACGAGGACAAATGAATAACAAGAAGACAAAGGAGGGGGAACATTCAGTCGTGCAAAAAAGATGCAGAATCATTTCAAAATTGGGTTTCAGGTTCAGGCAACGTTTCCTTCAAGGCGCGGGTTCACCATGTCGAGGGCAAAACACAGACGTCGAGAGCCCGATCAAACGCCCATGTAGCAGGCGAGCAAGAGAGGCAGGTCTAGAGTTGTCGGGTTAAACGTAAGGGTGCAAGGCGTCGTTAGGTGAAAGAGGGGCGTAAGGAGAGAGCCGTCGAATCGAGAGTTGTAAAATCGTCGTCGAATCGAGTCGAATGGAAGAAGGGTGGAAGGACATGTGGGGAGTTGTTAGGCGAAAGGGGGTTGCAAGCCGAGTGGAAGAGGGGTGAAAGGAGATGTTGGGAGCCACTAGGTGGAAGGGGGTTGCAAGGAAAGATCCGTCGAATCGAGAATCGCAGAATTATCGTCGAGAGAAAGAGGGGTAAGACCTCCTCAATTGTATGGGTTGTCTGAGCGGAGTTGGGGGTGGAAAACAGGGGCTGAACGAAAGAGGGGCAGGACCTCCTCAGCCGCATGGGTCGTCCAAGCGGAGTCGGGGGTCGATCGAAAGAGGCGCAAGAGGGGTGCCGAATTCAGGCGGGAGGTCGAGGGAAAACGTTCTGGGGAAGAAGAAAGGAGCGATGGAGCGAAAAACTGTGGGCGAAGAGGACGCGGAACATTTTTTGTTAGAACAAAAAACTATGGGTGAGGAGGAAGGAGAGAAAGAAAATGGTGAAAAAAACAATGTTGTTGAACAAAAGTGATGAAAAAAATGCAATGTCATCATGTGGAAGTGACATGAACATTGTTTTATAAAAATTGAAATAATGATGTCATTGTTGAAATGTTGTTTTTTCATTTAAGTAGGTTCACCACAAGGACATTAAAAAACATGGTAAGTTATTCTAACTTAGATTTTACATTAGCACCGAACGTACACATATGTCTTTATTTGTGTTGTTAAGATAATAGCCTTTTCATTTGTTAATGGTAAACATTAAAAAAATTATATTAAAAAGTAATGTTAAAGTAGGATGCTTTAAATTCGTCAAAGTCTGTAATGTTGTATTCTATGAAACATATTCATAATAAGTTATTCATGAAAATATTAAGCACATGTAAGAAGACCACTTAAACATTTAGGCAATGATGGTTATAAAACATTATCATTTAAACAACTTTTAGGGAATGAAAACAATTTCAAAAACAAGTATATGTGTAAAGATAGGTATAAGTGTTTAAAAATATGCATATTTGGGAAATCTGTTCATGATTTCAAATGATTAATTATAATTTATTGGTTTGATGATATAAGAAAGTGGGTGAAAGGCATTTGGGGAAATGATGATAGGATATGAAATATTACATCATTTAAAAAAAGTAATTATAACTAGTGACTGACCTAGACACTTTGAATTCTTTTTTTTCTTTTTTTAATTCTCGTATTTATTCCTTGATAATATGTAACTATTATAGTATTTTCATTAGCAACTTCAAATAGTATTTTTTAAAAGTATAATAAATATACGCCCTACTACATAGGTACCTACTACCTAGTGCCCTTCTTCTTTATCTTTTTGGCGAGATGCATTTCCTAGACTTATATAGTAAGTACCTTCCTACTCAGCTAGGTACCTCCCTCCCTACCTACCTACCTACTTACCTCTTTTTTTCAACTCAGTGGCCTTCTTAAAAATTGCCTGATGTATATTTTATTATGAATAGGTAGTTTTATTTTGTTTGCATGAATTCAGCCTCTTTGATTAATCAATTATTACTAGTGGGTACCCGTGACATTCGGACACAATCCACCCGTGCCGTGTTCGCCCCATGCCTAGTCTCGCTCGTGATTGGGCCCGTGCCCAGTTTGTGCCCAGTCCCGTTCATGACCGTGCCTAGTCCCGCCTGTGCTCGTGCCTAGTCTGTGCCTAGTTCCCGCCCGTGCCCATGCCTAGCCCGCCCCTTCCTAAGCCCTGTCATAGACTAACAGACCAAGTGAATTAATATATATGATGTTTAAATGATTAATGTTAATTTCTAATACGCATCTTTTAAATGTGAACTACATAGGGGGTAAATCATATATATTAATTCACGTAGTGCGTCTGTCTGTCTGTGCGTGACGCGACAGTTCCGCGTTTTAATCCACCGGCGGAACCGGCCCAGACAGTCGGATTCGGAAAATGAGATTTGGCTCGGACAGTCGGATTTGGAAACCAGGCAACGAGGGCACGAGAAATCCCGAAAGAACCAGGCAACAAGCGCACGACAGATCCCGAAAGAACCAAGCAACGAGTGCACGAGAGAGAGAGAAAGATTGGGTGTGGGATCGGAAATGGTGAGTCCAAAGATCAAGGCGAGGAAGGTCCGTGCGTTTGTCCGTCTGTGACCACTGGACGCAGAGAAAAGTGACGAGAAAAAAATAAGACGACCGTAGGATGGAAAGCTTTCGAGGGCCTGAAACCCAGGTCCTGAGAGCGAGGTCCTGAAACCTTGCGTCGAGGGTTTGAAACCCAGGTCCTGAGAGCCAGGTCCTGAAACCTTGCGTCAAGGGCTTGAAACCCAGGTCCCGAGAGCCAGGTCTTGAAACCTCGCGTTGAGGGCCTGAAACCCAGGTCCTGAGAGCCAGGTCCTGAAACCTCGCGTCGAGGGCCTGAAACCCAAGTCCTGAAACCTTGCATCGAGGGCTTGAAACCCAGGTCCTGAGAACTAGGTCCTGAAACCTCGCATCAAGGGCCTGAAACCCAGGTCCTCAGATCCAGGTCTTGAAACCTCGCGTTCAGGTCCTAAAACCCAGCTCCTGAGAGCCAAATATCGAGGTCTTGAAACCCAGGTCCTGAGAGCGTGCGTGCGTTATTAATTGGTTGAAGCAATTAACGGGTACCCACTAGTATTAATAGATCCTATGCATCATTTATGGGGCAACCTATGCTTTAATTTCAAATATTCATTACTTATTCATATTGATTTCCAAAAATATGAAAGTTGGGAGAGCAATGTTTTTCAATTATCTACAATTTTTTTAATATTATATGTCAAAAACACCTTCAATTCATGCTAAATAATGGCCAAGAACTTAAATTTGTAGTCATAAGGCATCCAATTTCAAAAATGAAAATTTTTGTTAACTAATTTTAGATGTGGCCTCACTATGATTGATTGAGTTGATTTGATTATGAGTTCATTATTCCTTTCAATTTGAAGTTCAACATTTTAATATCCTTGTAATGGATATTGTTTTATCTACTTGCAAAAAAATTGAATTGTACTTAAAAATATTTAACTTGTCACGCAAAATATCCATTCTATTTTTTGAATTATGTTTACATTAGGGCACAATCATGATAAGGGTAAGCCCCAAAGAACTAAAGGAAAATATAGGCATTTTTCATTATCTATCAAAAATAACATCTACATGTGGCAAACTTAATTGAAATAAATAAATAATTGAAATAAAAATAGTTTGTATGGTGGTGGTGATGATTTTTAACATGCATACATTTTTGTACATCAATATTTTGGTTCAAAATTAAAAACACAAAAAATGTTGGCACATCTCTAAATAGAAGTAACTTCGTTTATTTGGGTTAATTATTTTGTGCACATGTTCAATCAAATGGTTTTAAAAATGGTCCTTTCCCTTACATCCCCATGAAAGGAATTTTATAACTTTCAAAATCCTCATATGGTTTTCTAATTTAAAATCAAGTGCATCCAATGAACACTACTAAACATAAAAGTAAGCAATGTTTATCGATAAATAACAATTAAATAAATTATACAACTTAGTACATTCCTTTTAATTTTTTATTAAAACATTGTAATTAATAAAACCAACATAGTTGTTTCGAAGGGTTCAAAAGGATCGTTAAATCCAAGAACCCCACAATAATTAATATACTTTACAATGATGATGAAATTGAACATTATTTGAAGTCTACACTTAGTTTTATTCTTTTAAAAGGTTTACATAATGTTAATTATGTCAAGAACTATTTACACAAAATGAAATGTACAACAACCAATGGAGGTTTATGGCCCAATTCTAAAATCTTCTTTTCAAAGCATGGTTAACAAAAATGTGTAGACCATACATGAATTTCCAAGAGGAATTTAATACATGTGAAAAGTTAATTTTAACATATATGAATGTTAATTTTGAACCTATGAAATATCTTCTAAGACAAGATTCATATTTAATAAACAATATTCAAAACATCACGATAATAATAATAAATATAATAATTGACAATGGCAAACATGAATAAAATGACATTTCTTTTCATAACAAAAAATGATGTAATGAACGAATTTGTAAAACCGTAGACAATGATAAAGAATAAGATATCTAATACATATGTTACATGGACAAAAGACCATGATGACACATGTTACCAAATTTAATGAATATGAATGAAAAAAAATCTTAAAACAACACCTAATTCTTTTCGAAATAAAAAATCTAGATCCAATGTTTAACCTTGAAAATAATAAAATATATTTTACACATGAAATCAAAATAACAAAAAACCTCAAAGAAAAGTTCAACCAAAAATTCGGAAAATGGTGATTGTCAATCAAACACATTAAATGAAATGCAACAATGTGAGATTTTAATACATGAACTAAATTTGAATTATGATATTGTGGACATGAAAATTAATGAAGTTCCTCCTATGCCAACTATTTTTCCAAACATAAGTGATGTAATTTGAGATAATTTAACTATCAACAATGAATTTATAATCCCCAAAACTTTCAAATGAGATATCTAGAAAAAAAGTGCACAAAAAACATATTTCAAATGGAAAAATGAACACAATAACGAACTTTGCCATCTTATGGAAACACATAAACATTATTCTTTCAAAAAAATTGCTAACATGTTTTGCAAAAATAATACACACTCAATACTAAACCAAAAAAATACACAATCAACTTAAAAGGCTTCAAAATTTGAAAAAGATACAAACAAAAAAAAGTTAGTAAAAGAAATTAATCCCATAGCCAATCAATACCATTTTTTACTATTTAAACATATACTAAAATGCAAATCACCTTATCTATTGGGAAACATTCGACCTAACCAAGTGATGTTATAGCTTTGAAACCCTCATGAAAATTTCATTATATGTAAATGCAAAAATTTCATTAAAAGCCTATGTGGGAAGACATGTTCAATATTGCAAAATATCAACAAAATAAAAATTCTTCTTCATATTTCCTAAGATGTAGAAATGGACATTGAAAAAAAATCCTTCAAATAAATTTGAAGAAAAGATGTCACCACAAATAGTCTAGTTGAAAAATTACTATCATTTGACCAAATTATAAATGATGAAAATGTTTCTGACAATTACAACAATAGGATGTGTCATGAAAACTTGTAGTTAGTGCTAGCAGCACGAAATTTTCTGCCTCTGAATAATTACATATCAACCCCACTTTTTGATCAGACTTCAAGAAGAACGGTTTGTTCATACAGGATAATTTCCAAAAGAGAAACAGATCCATGCAAGTATCTTAGGAAACTTTCTATTTGAATTCAAGAGAGTGAAAAAACATGTTGCTGCTAACAGCCTGAGCTCTCAACAATTTTGAAGGGTGTGCAAGGAGAGATGTGCCATTCTCAGCATCTAGTTGCAATGAGCATACCTTACACCCGATTCTGGCACATGCGCCCTATGGGCACCAATTCAAAGAAAGAACTAGAACTATGGAAAAGCTGTGCAGCTTTTTGTTGCCGCAGGCATCAAATTCAGTTGTGACTTGCAACAGCTCTGACAATTAGCATTTGACTCTGTAAGCACCAATGGGAATTGGACAAACAAATGTGCATTCTGCAAAAACTCATCAGAAGGACATGCAACAGGTGTGATGAGCACCGCACCTGTGAGCATTTATGGAAAGTACCATAGCAACTTCCGTTCATGAATGTGAGCTTGAGTTGTGCCATTTGTCAAGAATGCAGCATCAGCTGCATGAGAATGCCCATCTCCATGGTGGTCATGGAAAATGAAAGTGAGAATACCCACCAAGCACAGTACAGAGCCAACCAGAATCTTGTCATAACGCTCTATCCAATGGAACTTTAGTTGCGCAGCCCCATAGTAAGAGAGAGTCACTAATGTGAGCATGACTGTGAGAGTACTCGCAAGGAGCACACCAATTGCCAGAAACAAAGCCCCAGATGACTCATTCCCAACCGCAAGAAATACAGGTAAAGTAGTGGCACATGGTGAAAGAGTTGGCACCAGGATTAGCCCGGCGACTGCCATTTTCTCCATTGAATGATTGTGCCCTGCATGCCCATGACCTCCCTTCCCTAGCAAAAACAGAACAATGTAGCCTGCGCCAAGGACAACAAGCAATAGAGATGCGAGCGAGTGAACTGTACCCTCTCCAGCTATGGTGTTTGCCATCGTAATTGCTGCTACACCCAGAATTGATGTTGATAACACATGACATACAGCACCCAATGCAGCTGCAACCATTTGCCATCACACCCCTTTTCTCAGCCTTGAATGCAGATTCACAGAGTTGTGTTAGTCATCTACTAGAGCCAGAAAAACCTAATTACCATGTCCAGATCTTGATGCATACAAATAAAAACTGGAAGACACGATATCACAAAGGACCTATGGATACAGGAGATGCAGACCTGGCAAACACAGATACGTTGTTGTGTATGTCTATCTAAAGCTCACAAGCAGCCATAGAAAGTCAGATCAAAACTCTCAATTGGGGTACTGAATAAAATGAATGAGAGATTTTGCAGGACTCTCTTGATCACACAAGTTGTGACTGGTAACCCTAAAACACCATACAAAGCTGAGCTTTGTAGCTTTGGGTGTTGTTCTTTTTTTCCAATAGAGCTCTTTCCAACTGAGCATGCATTTTTCATGCGAGGAGGGACCTGAACCCTAGGAACAGAAATATGGATTCTTAAGCTCTTCAACTTTTCTGCTGATATCCAAGAAAACAACAATCAGAAAAACTTGATTTTTTACACCTCTGTTGTCAACTAGGTCTTGAGGAAGTGAGTGCTGGGTTTTAGAAGGAGCACGTACTGACAAGAAGAGTTTGTGAGATGGTCCAGTTTTGTGCTCGACCAACAATGGAGAATGGCAGCCAATGTGTGGGGATGAAGGAATGCAAGACGGATACAGTCGCGATGCCCCCTATCGTTGAAACTTCCTTTGCGATCTCCGCCATTATATTATTTCCTTCCAAAAAATAAAATTGCTTGTGTCTCTAGCTTCAACCCAGCAGTAGACCTTGCAAGGCTTGCTTGCTTGTGGGTTCAAAATCACTACCAAGTCATGCTAGCTGCTACCCACGATGCTCAAACTCAGCTACAGTGATGCGGAGAGTAGAGAACCGAAAAAGTGGGAATCCACCATCTCCTCAACATCAACAAGATCAAACCAAGACCCCCAAGTTCCTGAATCTGCAAATCACTTCAAGAAAAGCATCTGATCTATGCCTGATGAATCCCGCTGACAGAGCGCAACAATCAAAGAACGAAAACTGCGTTTCCCTTTCTTCCTCCCTCTGTCTGTCTGTCTGTCTGTCTGCCTGCCATAAGAACCGCATGGCATTGGCTAATGTGAAAAGCACCCTTGTTCCAAACGTTACGGAGACTTGGCCAGGGGCGAGAGGTCTAGGCCAATTTGCGTGACATCCAGCCAATAGGAAATGCGTAGTTTTGACAAAGAAGGCCCAAGAGTGTGAAACGGCCTCTTTTGGTCAGTAGAAAACCATATGGTAGGTAGAAAAGACTAGGGTAAGTAGGTAGGAAGTTAGGTAGGTCCTTGTGTTAGGGTTTCCCTGAGCGTCGTCGTCCCCTCCTCTTGTCCCTCCCTCGCTTCGCGCGACGACGAAACTGTGTGAGCAAAAGCGCACATCGCAGCACAAATCCGCACACTGGGAAGAAGGAGCAAGAGACGTACGCAGATTTGAACTTAGAGAAGGTAAGTAACATCGCTCCACCGTGATATTTGCTGTTTTTTTTTTTTTTTTTT
>Ga0209208_10003903_pt1 | contig 21309 bp, 11 predicted proteins | sample S1TSphfallax_3_FD_187694 | JGI IMG/M metagenome (GOLD analysis project Ga0209208, IMG submission 187694) | Host-associated microbial communities from peat moss isolated from Minnesota, USA - S1T2_Fd - Sphagnum fallax MG (SPAdes) (version 2) | ecosystem: Host-associated > Plants > Peat moss >...
TGGATGAAAATAAATGTAAAATCAATCCAACCAATAGGATGAAATTTCTAATAGTTGCATCATAGTTGTGAGAATGACCAAAATAGTTGAAATTTGATCTTGTAGTTGCAATATTCCCAAATCTAGTCGCAAATGACTACAAGTCACATGTAGTCGTAAATGGACTGGTTACATTTTGGCTGATTTCTACTAGTATTAGTTCCACTATTTCCATTTTAAACCTATCACTATGAAAAATCACATTCATTGAAACCACACTACCCTACAACTAAAGTTCAAAAAAAATTCATGTACAACAATTGTGCAATTATCCCTTTAGAAATATAAGGTATTAATAAATAAATTGTCATGTCAAAATTTTGGTTACTTGTATTACATTTGCAAGTGAGTTGAAAATGGGTATTTTATATGATAATTTGTACACATTGTACATACATATGTAATCAACTATGTTTGACTTTTTCAAAAGTTGCATTGTAGTTACATGTAGCAACTACTTTAGAATTGTTGTAAATATGTCATTAAAATAATTATGTTGCAACTAATGTATAATGTACATATATGTGATCATACCACGTGTCCACATTTCCACCACCCGTTAGGAGATACATTTGTAATTAGATTTTGATTACGATTCCTAATGATACAATTAGTAAGGCCACTAGAACGCCACTACCAAAGTATTATTGTTCAACTATGTTATGATTATAATGCAATTGTTAATGACTTAATAAGGATACATATTCATATGTAATGTCTTATAAAAAATCATTGTTTCAATTTGACTATTAAATATTAATTATGTTTAATACATGTACTTATTTTGAACTTATTGATTATATTAAATAATCGATTATTTATCTATGTCACAACCGTAGCTTCGGCTTACGACCAAGGCAAGGGCTTGCAAAAATGTGGGCTAAGAGTGAAGCTTGAGTCACATTTCATGCTCCCGAAAATGTAGGAAAATGTGAGGGAATGAACCCCCACACTCCCAAGTGAACTCTCGCTTTGGGAATTGGAGTCTTTGTGGATTCCCGAATCTTCATAAGGCAATTGTAGTGATTAAAACTCATTGGATTGAAAAGTTCCATATAACATTGGAAATTTATTAGAATGTAGATGTCTGAAATGAGCTCGCATGACCCATTTAGGCACTTAAAACATAAGTTATGGTCAAAAGAAAGGTCGGAAGTCAAATTGTTAATTTGACTCCCGACCATTAAAAGTTTAAAATCGCCCTAATTTCCTTGTGTGTAGGTGGTGTGCCACATGTTGTTGGAAAGCTTTCAATGAGGGCTATAATTTTGTTTTAGACATCACCTCAATCAAATGTCTACACATAAAGTTATGGGTCTCCAAAGTCGTGGGAGTCCCAATTTAAGGAATTTAGGGATTCCAACTTGGGAGTCCTAGGACAAAATGACATTTGGGTGCTAGCCCTGTGGCTAAACATAGAGAATACTAAAAGAGGGAAGGTGGTGGCTTCCCTCAAGTCCGGGTTGTGGTGAGTCTTGTGAATATGTGTTTGCTTGTGGTTTATTTGTGCATCAAAAGTGTTCCAAGTATGCACTAACCAATTTGTTGTTTGGTTTGTGTAAGTCCATGTGAATAATTAACCCACTTGTCACTTGTTTTAGTCCGCATCTCAGAGCTCCAACACGCCCTTTTACCCCCTAAAGTGTTGCGCGCCAAGGAACATGCCCCAATTCCTTGTCTTTTTGTTGTTTTCACCTTGAGACTTTCAGTCGAATCTATCTAGGAGTTTTGGGGTGCGTCAATCTATGAAGCAAGGTAGTTTGTTTTGTTTTGTTTTGTAGTGGAAATCCACCAAACTAAGATGTTTCAAATTGTGTTTTAATGTATTTGAAAAGCTTTTGACAAGGAAGGGTGCATGGGCTTCATTCCATGACATTTGGATTTGTAATGCAATTTTTTTTTAATATTGAATTATTGTAAGTCATTAACTAATTAATTATTTGGATACATATAATTAAATTAGATGTGAAACTAAAAGCAATGTGTATATTATATTAAAAATCAAATTCAATGTACATATGTATATGCCCATTTATACCTTGATGTTTTTTTAGCCAAATTCATATTCAATATTTAATATTTAGTAATGATTTTTTTCAATAATGTAATATTAATAATTTAAAATTAATTAACTAAATTATTATGAAATAATAATTTAAATTGATAATTAATTATTTGAAAAGAATAACAAATAAATGAAATTGATTAATTCAAATAAATGTTTATTTAATTATTTAAAAATTGTTTTAATTAAATTAATTAATTAAATTAATTAATTAAATTAAATATATTACTAGTTAATTAATCCAAATATTCAATCTAATTAATTAATTAAGATATATATTTAATTTAAAAATTTATATTTCAGATAATTATTTCTCTTAAAAATAAATGAACCATTTTGATAATTAATTATCTAAACAAACAAATTCAAATCACTATTTGAAATAGAAATGTTAAATAATTAATTCACATATTTAATTATCATATAATCACTTATTTAATTATATAATTTACATAATGAAAAAGAAACACAATTCATGTGGGAATTTTTTTTATAGTTGCAATTCAATTTACAACTAAATAACAACTAAAAATTTAACTAATATGTTTTGTATTTAAATCCCATGTTATAAATTATATAAATAAAACATGTTGTTTTATGTGTTCACATTAAAATACATGTGACATTTTGAGATGGACTCAAAAAAACTTAACCATAAAAACAAAAAAATACATTTTCATGGTTATTATTTAATTCACTTAGTCTTGTGTTTTCTTATTTATTTACCTACCTAGGTAAATATGTAGGTCCTAAATAAATATGTAGGTATGTAGGTCCTAAAACTTACCAACCCATTAACCTATGGTCATGTACAACCTACCTAGCTACTAAACTAGATATTTATTTGCATTATATATATAATTAATGTCATGTAAAAAAATTTAAATTATGCCATGTGTTAGATTTTAATGAATGGATGACAATTAATGACATTAACATGATATTATGGGTGTAATTATAAATGAGTTGCAATGAGTTGCAAGTGTTTGGTGCAACTCAAAAATTAAGTTGCGAGGCTAATTGTAAAACACCATTTTTTCTCATAATGTATATGAAGCTTATATGTGAAGCTTCAAACTTTTACCAAGGAGAACACAATCTCAAAATGGGGATATTGGTAAGAAATAAGGTTTTTGATAAGAAAGATTAGTCATGTTAGTTAACAACATGGGTAAGAACATACATTTTACTAGGGCAATATGTGCAAAGCATTTAAGTATGTTGAATATATCATATCAAGTTCTATGGGTATCACATATTGGCATACCCTTATTAGTAACATATACTAGGGCTTCACCTATATACCAATACATCATTATAATAACTTCAAATTTGTTTGGGGGAGTTAATATCAATAAAGTCTCATCACACCATGCTTAAAACAAGTACAACATAATGGCTTGTAAACACTAATTTGGATGAAATTGAAGATTTAAATAATGTAAAATTGAATTTAGACCTATGAATATGGTACAACCCAGCCCTTTCTTAAACACTATTTTAAAAGATTGAATTTGGATGTGTAAATATGCATAAGCTACAACATCACAAATTTACAAGCTTCATGGGTTTATTCCAAATTCATGCGAAATTTGTTATTTCAAAAAATTGTATTGTTCAAACAAGAAACTCATGCATTATTTAAACATAGAAGTTATAAGTCGTCATGTGCATGACTTTCATGTGTAAACAACACAAAATATACATACAACATTCGTGTTTAAACAATATTTATATGCATATGACATTCATGTCTAAACAATGCAGACGACATCAATGTTCAAACAATACAAATAGATGAATGACATTTGCGTTTATTCCACATGAACCTATGAAAAACATATTTCGCACAACTATTATTGTTAAATCATGGCTCATGAAGTTTGTGATGGATGCAACCTTCTTTTAAAGGGGTAATACAAATAACATCAACTTAGTTTCATATAATAACATTTATAACGGACATGTTTCTCCCCCTAGTTGTGGAGGTTTTTGGATGTCTACATCAATAGGTGGACATGTTTCTTTATCAATGTGCCAACATGGTGTGGGGAGTGAAAGGCATTGGAAACCTTCTTCTCTAAGTTTTGTGCACATTTTATAGGTAGAAGGTGTTAATGGCGTTATAGCGTGCGCATGCGATCTTTATTTTGAAACATGCTATTGCAGTAGGTGAAGGTTTTTCTAGGCTAGGCGTCCTTTCAAGAGGTCTTCCCCTTTCTTTATTTGATATGTTTTTCGCAACAAGAAAAGGTTCGGGAACTTGATGTTCCTTTCGTGGTTCAACCTCTTAGGTGGTTTTTTTAATCTTCTTGGACATGGGTCCTTCCATTTTGCTCCATTTTTGGAAGATGTATTCCCCTTTTTTGGGTGCTTTGGTTTATTTATGATTAGTAGGGTTTCATCATGTTTTCCTAAAAGTCATGCCTTGTTGGGCTTGAGTTTCAACTTTTATTTCTTGCTTCATCCCCTTTTGACTATTGTTTGCAAAGTCCAACAATAAGGGACCAAAATTTGAAAACTCAACATGAACATCTTTCCAACAACTTTTTTTTCACCCCACAAGTTGTCCACCTCTCAACTATGATATGTTGGGAATTAGAGAAATCCACGAAGCCCATCAAGATTATAGACTAAGGGTTATGACTATATAAGTTAAATATGATTATATAGACCTTATATAACTATATATGGCTATGTATGGTCATATAAACTCAATATGGCTATTTGAGAATGTATTAGGGTTACATGGCTATATGTGATTATATATACTTTATATGACTATGTATGGTTATGTATGGTTATATAGGTTATGTGTGGTTATATAGATTTATATGGCTATATAAGGTTACATGGGATTTAGGATTTGATATTTTAGGGTTTTGTTTATAGAATTTGTCTTTGGTTTTTTTAGGTTTAGGTTTTTAGGGTTTACTTTTGGGAATTGATATTTGATACTTTATGATTTAGTTTATAAAGTTTGCTTTTGGTCTTTTCAGGGTTTAATGTTTAAGTTTAAAGTTTCGATTTTGGGCTTTGAGATTTTAAGATTTAGTTTTTAGGGTTTGTCTTTAGTCTTTTTAGGGTTTAAAGTTTAGAGTTAGCCTTTGAAACTTGAGACTTGGGATTTAAATTTTTTAAATTTATAATGAAATCAAAGGTTGATATTTAAGGAGTAGGGTTAGGGATTAGGGGTCTAATTTTTAAAGGTTTGGTTAAGTTTGAAAAGGTTTAAAAACATGGTGAAACTAAATGTTAAGGACATTATTAATCAACATAATAGGTTTAAGGCAAGATTTTGGGGCTATGGTTCATGGAAATTATATAACATAGAAAAAGAGTTTAAATCACATTATTCTTTTCATTTTCATTTTAGCACATCAAAGCTTCCCTTTTCACCATTGTTTTGGCACACTAAAGTATTTTGTTCTATTCATTTTCATTCAAGTAAACAAGATGTGATTTTCAAGTTGAAGTCATGATTCTTCCTCAAGTGAGTGTACTTCTTCCTCAAGTGATGAAGAAATGTTGTTTGATGAAATGGATCAATAAATTGTTATGTTTTTACAATGTGCTTTTAAAGAGTTAGCAAGTTAAGTAATGCACCAATAATTGTTTCCCATGCTAGGTCCATAGGCAAGCCTTCTTGGCCCTCAAAGTTACACAATTAAGATTAGGTTTTAGGGTTTGAAATTAGGGTGTGGGATGGCTTAAGTCCAAAATTTGGGCTTAAATTTGTATTTTAGGGTTAGTATTTTAGCATTGAATTTCAGGTTTTAAGCTCCTAGGGTTTTGATTTCAGGTCTGAAATTGGGGGTTAAGGTTTGAAATTAGGGTTTAGAATGGCTTAAGTTTGAATTTTGTATTTAAGTGTGTCCTTTAGGGTTAGGATTTAACATTAAGGTTTAGGTTTGAGGCTATGGGTTTTAATTTTTGGTTTGAAATTGGGGGTTAGGGTTTAGGGTTTAAGGTTAAAAATTTAGGGTTTAAGATGGATTAAGACTGAATTTTGGGTTTAAGTTTGTATTTTAGAGTTAGGGTTTCAGTATTATTGTTTAGGGTTTAAGCTTTAAGGTTTTGATTTTAGGTCTGAAATTTCAAGATTAAAATCTCAGTTATGAAATTTAGGGTTTTAAGATTGTACTTTTTATTTTAAGGTTTGAATTCAGGGATAGGGTTTGCATATTAAAATCTAGGTTCCAAGGTTTGAAATTAGGGGTTTTAAGTCCAACATTTATAATTAAGCTTTAAAATTTTAGGTTTTAAGGTCTAAAATTAAGGTCTTTATCATGTTGGGAAATGCGCGAATGGTCATGGGGAGACCATCAAAGTTGGGGCCCAAACAATGGTTTTTGTGTTTAATATTGTTCATGAAACATGACAATGTCATCATCTATGATGCCTTCATGTGGAGTTGGGCAAAATCATCATTAAGTGATGATGTGTTATTCTTTGTATCATGCATTAACCATGCCTTAACAAATGAAATTCATTGGCTATCATTTTTTGAGAGGGTTGCCTTGGGTAACCAATTATGTGAATTTTTAAGGTGCCTATAGTTCATCAACATGACATTGGTTGAGATTCAAAGTTATGGAAGGATTTGAAACATTGGTTTAATGACTACAAGGAGATATATGCAATGAACAACACCATGGTTTTGGACCACCATGGATTGTTTATTTATATTGATTTGGCCTACCATGGGTTTTATCATGATGTAAACAATATTCACCATTCAGCCATCTATCGAGAGTGGCATCAATACTTCATCCATCATGATGAATTTCTTTTAGAGGATCCAAGGTACTTGGGGGAAGAAATGTTCATCATGAAAAGGATGGGGAGACAAGAATTACCACCAGATGTAGACCATGGTGTCATCCAAGTTTATAACAAAATGCATGTGGGGTTTAAGGTTCAAGTGGAATGGGGAATTAGTGGACTTAAATGAAAATGGAAACACTTCATGAAAAGATTTGATTCCACAAAATCAAAATTCTCCCATCTTTTCCAAGTCAACATTATCTTCACCAACTATTTTCACCATCCTCAAATGGACCTCACATACAAGGTCATTGAAGATTAAAACCTTGACCTTATTACACAAAGATGGGTAGGAGATTATTAAGTACAAGTCTAAACTTGCAAAAACTTGTAATTTAAGATGTAGGGTTTAATGTAAAAAATTGGGATTATGTTAAATTTTAAATATAAAGCTAGGCTACAAGGTTTTAGGGTTTGGTATTAGGGTTTTTAATTTGAATTTAAGGTTTTAGGTTTAAAGGTTTTTTTATTAAGCTTTAAGATTAAAAAAATAGGGACTCAAATTAGGGTTTAAGGTTTTTAAATGAAGGTTTGAATGATGGTTTAAGGTCGAAAATATGATTTTAAGGTCTATATTAAAAATTTATGGGTTTATAATTAAGGTTTAAGGTCTAAAAGCAAGGTTTGGGTTTTAAAGTTTGAAATTAAGGTTTGTAGACCTAAGATTAGGTTTTAAAATTAGGGTTTGTAAACTTGAGATTAGGTTTTAAAATCAGGGTTTAATGTTTGAAATTAGGGTTTGTAAATTTGGGATTAGGGTTTAGGGTTTAAGGTTTGAAATTAATATTCTAATATTAAATTTGTGGGGTCTAAAAACAAGCTTTTAGGTTTGAAATTAGGTTTTATTGGTTTAAAATTAAATATGTAGGTTTAAATTTTGAAAAAAACTTAGATTACATAATCACAATGTTTTTACATCAACATGATAACTACAATTCCAAAATAGCTCCTTTTGTTTTAAACTCTTCTTTTGAAATCACAATTAAATTTTTAGTCATTTTCAATTTGTTAATTTTATTTTATTTTTCGTCCCACAATTGAGATCCATCTTCCTTAATAAGAAGGCATCATAGACATAAGACGTAGAAAAAAATTGACTTCCCATGGTTGCCATGTTCCTAGAATTCACAGTTACAATTTCCCCTTTGCTTAATTTTGCTTTGGGGCTTTGCATTTCAATCAAGGTGTTCAACAAGATAGGATCTGAGGAAACAACACCAATGGAAGTTGCATTCAAACCATTAAGGGGAAGCTATGACACAGGCTAGGGCTAGGAAACAGGGTTAAGGTTATGGATGTGTGGTCAATGAGGTTTTATTGTTTCTTCAAAACATTCCAACTTGCATGTCCATTAGTGGATTTCAGTCATTCCAAAACCACCTCAAATTATAATGTGGCTTGTTTTGAATGTGCTTCATTGGAATTATTTGTTTTCAATTCCTTCAAGTTTCCCATAAATGGTTCTCAATGTTTCTTCAACAAATCAGGGGTTTGGGTAAGCTTTTAGGTAATCATGATAAACAAACTTCTATACCACATTATGGATCAATTGAGTCCCATGTTTTTTGCGAGTGTGATACATGGCAAAATAATGGTTATACAATGTTGTAAATGTGTGAAGGTGAACAAATTCCACAATTTGTTAAGGTAACTTTTTTTAATGGGGTTATTTGACCATGTGCACTGCCACTAATTTGTACACTTGAATTTCAACCATGAACTCATTAACATCTGAAAGGTTCCCCATTCTTAAAAACAAACCCACATACCCAACATTCACACTTAAATGACTTAAAAAAACCTAAGAATAATGATTAGTAATCAATTGTTGGTTCCATTCAATTCTAATTTATATGAGACAATTGAGTTTTGGTATGTAATGTTTATAAGAAGATGAAAAATACTAGAAAAAAGACCAACTGAAACATGGCAATTACATTCATGACTAATTTATTTTCACATGAGGCAATAATAAAAACCCAAAAGAACAAGATGGCAACCCTACCTACCTAAACCAACAACATGAAGAAGGATAACTACATTTACCATTTGCTTCAATTATGTCTTCAAATCCAATCAAGGGTAATCTACATGAGGTAATTAGGGTTTGGGTATGCAGTGTTACCAAAAAAACAAAAAAACAAAAAAACAAAACTAGTTGAAACATGGGATGCGGCATTACATATAAGGTAAAAAAAACTAAAAACAATATTAACTAAAACATTGTAATTGCATTCATGACCAAAAAATAGAAAATACTAACAAGAATAGATGTAAATTAAGTTTTCTGATCTATTTCGAACATCATAAGAGATTCAACAAAAGTTATATTAAATTCATGTATATGTATATACTTTGATTATACAGAAAAAAAAATCTTCAAAACACTTTTGTTTAGTTTTTTATCTTAGACAAACATTTCAAGCATTCTAGTTCAAATTGTAGGCGGGTTTTTAGAGAAAGCCTTGGAAGTTTGTAAACTTTAATTGTTTCATGGTAAGTTATATGATCAATTTTCAAAATTTTGAACACATTCCAAGCCATTGTGTTGCCCACAATGTTGTACCAAGATTTGTTAATTCGACAAAGGTATCACATCATTGATGGGTTCATGGGAAACATGTCAGAATATGTTCAATCACAAAAGTGTCTATGAGAGGAGGGAGAAGATGACATGAGTTCTTGCATGAAGGTTTCTATTTTATGGGTTTTGGGGTAGAAGGCCCTTTCAAATATAGTTTTATTATAAGTTTATGGCTTAGGGTTTTAGGTTTCAAGGGATGGGGCTCTTAAAATTTTGGTGTGGTTGGAAGAGGATTTCCAAACTTCTTCATGGATTTTGCATGCCATGAAGTTGTGAAGGTTTGTAGGATATCACAAAGTTTGCAAGCAAAGACATAGTGTGACCACAATGAAAATAAGAAACATCACCAAAGAGTAAAATTTTCAACACAACAATCATAAAAAAAATTCATATTCTTCACTTGAAAAAGTGAAGATAAACACCATATCCAAGGCTATGGGATAAACCTCATTTCAAAAAACAAGAAGTTGTTGGAGGGTCTTTGGTTTTAAATAACAACAATCATAAGTTGGAGGCAATGTTTTCCTTTCGAACTCCCTCCACTCTTAATGCCACACCACCATTGGAGGTAATTCAAACTTCACAAATAAAAAGGTTCCAAAAGCCATGATGTTTTCGTGACATGCAAGTTGTAGCAACACTAGGTAGTTGGAACTTCACACATTTGAAAGAGGAGAAATGGCCTACTACAAATCTTTGAAACTTCATGCTTAAAGCTTGAAGCTTCATAGAGGTGAAAGGAAAAAAAACCTACTACAAATCTTTAGAGCTTTGTGCATGCAAGTCGAAGCTTCGCACAAGTTAGAGAAAAGAAAAAACCTATTATATATATTCAAAGTTTCGCACCTTTAGGTTAAACTTTGCATAGGTGAGAAAGGAGAAAAAACCGATTATAGATATTCAAAGCTTTACATTTGTGATTAGAACTTCACATTGGTGAGAAAGGAGAAAAAGCCAAAAAAGAGGAAAAAACCTACTCAACTTCTTCAAAACTTTGCATGTATAGGTCAGAACTTCACAAAGGTGAAAGAGGAAAAAAAACCTACTACTTTTAAACCTTTGTGCTTACAAAATGTTAAAGTTCGTCAAACTTTCATGCCTATAGAATGTTGAAGCTTCATAAAGGCAAATGAAAAGAAAGAAATGTGGACTTAATGTTTTTGCGCTTGTAGAATGTTGGAACTCCACAAAGGTGAAAGAAAAGAAAAGAATTGTTGCTATCAAACCTTCGTGCCTACACAATGTCAAAGCTCCACAAAGGTTCATCAAGAAAAAGGTGTTGTCAAAGCTTCACATTAAATAAAAGAAAAAGAAAGGCATAATTTAAACTTCTAAAAGGAGAGAGAGGAGAGGAAGGTTAGAACTTTTGAGGGAGGAGAAAAAGGCATCATTGAAGTTTTTCACAAGAAAGAAAGGAAAGGTAAGAATATGTGCATCGAAAGAAGCCACATGTGGCAACCTATGAGTAGCAACTTGGCAACAATTTGACACCAAACTCTGTTGGAGCCAAGTTGAGGTGCAAAATCTAGTTTTGTGGCATGTTAAAGTGTAGTGTAATTTTTTCATGTTGTGTTGGGCATTACGAATTAGATTTTGGGCAAACATGGTTTACTAGCCTCATGTTCGGTGTATTTTACATAAAACTTTAATAAGAAAATTCCTTGTTGGTAACCTACTAATAAACAATACTTTTAATTGTGTCCAATTTACCAAAATTGGCATTTATATTATAAAAAAGACCATATATATTTCTTTTGATTCTTGTAACAACCAAGCCATGAATAATAATACCATTGCCATTCATAATGCAAAACCATTTGGAACAATTCCATATACTTATATTTTCCTTCTACAACTGCTTAGGAAGACCACAAACATTGGCCTTGTACAAGGATCCCATCAATGCTTGGAACTTGGAATTACATTCACCACTTTACAATAACAATTTTTTTTTTCCTTAAACATTAAATCAACCCCACCTTAATGACAAGGTCTATAGGGCACATAATAAGATGATATTACTAATGCATCTTAGTTTGTAATTCAATGTTATCCCTTTGAGCATAACCGTCCACACCTATTATGTGGTTGTTTACTAACATCATCCAAAATAATGTGCAAGCTATTTCCTCATCCATAAGCATGAAATCATGGAGAGGGTAGAATAAAAACTAGTTAAATGCCACCACATGGGCCAACCAATGTGATGGGCAATCAAAGCTAGTCACATCTTTTTATTAATAATTCCAAAACTATTTTCATTGTCCACCATAATCAACAAACAATACATATTGATCATAGGTTTAAATTCATCGCTTATAATAGAGAACAAAAGAAAAACATTATAGCAACAATTGCAAATGTTGTTATGAAATTAACATTCAAACCATGTAAGTATCAAGAGTTTTATTAACTATGACCTTAACAACCAACATCTCACAAACTTGATGAAGCAAAATGTTATGGGTAAGGAAACAATATATTCTACATCCTCCTCACAACTCAAAGTTTGTTAAGAACAACTACATGTCATCAAAATTGAACACAAAAAACTATTAATCACCCAAAGCCCATCTCAACTTTACTACAAGTTTGAAAGCTCCATCTAATACATTAATTTTGTTCTATGTCACCAACATTAAAAATTGAAAACAAAAATAAAAATGCTCATATGATTTTATAGCATATTCATCATGCATTTTCTTCTTCTTTTTGGGAATGCTACTACCTATCACACAAATTTTTATTAAAAAAAGTAAAATTGATGTAAACATAGTTTTGTATTTTGAAGTAAATTTGATATAAGTAATGATACTTGTTAATCTAGCTAAAGATAGATTTAGGAAATTCATATGGTAAATGACATATCTAAATTATTGACACCAATATATTGTTATAGAAAGGACAAAGTTGAATAATTTTAACTTGTAAATCACATTTAATTATCTTAGTATGGAATAGTGATCCCAAAAGAATTGAAATATGTGATGATAATTGAATATCCTCTTTATCACCATTTGAATATTAAATGATTTTCAATTGTAGCAACAACGTTAAAAGACTAAAATTGCCAACAAAAATAAACTAATTTATGTCCAAAGGACATTAAAGTACAAATTGAAATTCCATATAATTCCCTTCACATATGTTAGTACATATAGAATACAACTAAAATTATTCATGCCATGAAACAATTAGTCCAAGAATTGCACATTATATTAACCCTTGTTCAAACTACATACACAAAATTTGATGAAATGTGGCTAGTTTGGTAAGTGTTTAATAATTGACCATTAAAGAACATTTTTTATTTGGTGGGAAGATGATTGTAAATTAAAGTAAATGGTGCATAACATATGAACATGATTTGTGAGATCCTATTCATGTAAGGATCAATGTACAAGACATCATATGATAGTGATTACTAGGTACAAATCAAAACAATCCTCAATCATAATGATGTAGAATAGCCAAAAAAACATGTGTGTACCCTTTTAAAACCCAAGTGAAGGAAGGTGTCGCAAAGCGAGGGAAGGTGTCGTAACCCTAACCTTGGGCTCGCGACCAAGGCAAAGGTTTGTAAGGTTGTGGGCCAAGAAGGAAGCCGGGAGTCACACAACATACTCCCGAGAATGTGAGAAGGTGTGAGGGAATGAACCTTCACACCCCCAAGGGGTTCCACTTTGGGAGTTGGAGTCCCAGTGGATTCCCAAATTTTCAGAGGACAATTGCAAGGGTCAAACCTCAATGGCTTGAGGCGTTCCTTATATCATTGAAAAGCTTTTGGAACTTAGATGTTTAAAATGGGCTCATATCGATCATTTGGACATCTAAAACAAAAGTTATGGTAAAAAGAAGGGCTGAAAGTCAAATTGGCAATTTGACTTCCGACCATTAAAAGTTGAGAATTGACCCGATTTTCGTGCGTGCAGATGGCGTGCGACATATCGTTGCAAAGCTCTCGACAAGGGTTACAACTTTACTTTAGACCTCATCTCAATCAGAGGTCTGCACGCAAAGTTATGGCGCCCCAAAGTTGCGGGAGTCCCAACCTTGGCAATTTTGAGACTCCCATTTGGGAGTCCCGATACAAAAAACCATTTGAATGTGGGCCCTGTGGGGAGGTGCAAAATATACTATAAGGGGGAAGGTGGTGGCTTACCCCAAGTCCGGGCCGTGGTGAGTCTTGTGAGTCCAAATAGCCCGTGGTTCATCCTAGCACCAAAGGTGTTCCAACTATGCACTAACCATTTTGTATTAGTTAAGTTCGTGTGAGTAAGTAAAGCTTGTCAATTCTTCCTAGTCCCATCTCGGAGCTCCAGCACGCCCCTCTACCCCTCCAAAGTGCTGCAAGCCGAGGAACATGCCCCGATTCCTTGGTCTTTCGTTGTTTTATGTTTGGGACTCACATTTGAATCCTTCAAGGAGTTGGGAGTGTGTTAGAAGGGATGATTCAATGAAAGAGATTATGGAACACTTCACAAATGATTTCCTTGTTAAGAATTTGCTTATGAAGCAAGTTATTAGAATTTAATTATTGGTATCCAAGTGAAAAATATGTAAAACTTGCAAAACAATCCTCGATCATAATGATGTAGAATACCCAAAAAAAACATCTGTGTACCTTTTTAAAACCCAAGCGAGGGAAGGGATGATTTGATGAAAGAGATTATGGAACATTTTACAAATGATTTCCTTGTTAAGAATTTGTTTATGAAACAAATTATTAGAATTTAACTATTGGTATTCAAGTGAAAAATATGTAAAACTTGCAAAACAATCTTGGATTAGATTTGTTTTATGGTCGGAACCTAGTTTAGTGTGAATGAGGTTTCGTCCATTTTGTGAGTTTAAGGGGTTTATCCCTACTTTATGTGTTTGGAGTCCAATCCTTGGTATTAATCTAGGGTGTTCTTTTGCTTTCATCGTACTTGGGCTTGGATTCTTGCAAGTTTAGTAGATGAGTTTGATTTTATAATATCAAAGATCAAGTCTAGTTCATTGATCTAGCTCATTGTGCTTGGGCTTCCTCTAAGTTTTGCAAGTGAGTTTGATTCTATAATACAACTTGCAAATTGGTGATCAACGATAATTGTATTGAAAAGCACATGCACAAGAATGGGTTGAAGTTCAAAGTTACAATGTTTAAAATTGGTATCAAAGGTGCAACCAATGTTGTAGGCTCAAAAAACATCACAACTAATTGCCAAGATTGATTCTATCCAAAATGCATGTACATAAATGTATAAAAAGTGCACAAGTCAATGTGTAAAACATATAACCAAAGCAATTGAAGTGTTTCCCTTCAACAAAATGGACTGCCATTGGATGAGAATCAAGCGTAACTGAGCAAGTCTATGCATGAACAAGAAGCCAAGGAAATGAAGAAGTCCTTCCAATGAGCACCCAAGTGAAATCAATAAGTCCATGCACAAATCAATTTGACTGAAATGAACTTAGTCCTTTGGATCAAGAGCAGCAAGTGAAGTGATCCAGGTGCAAACAAGATGCTTTGAAAACAACACCATTTATAGTACACAAAAAAACTATGACAAACAATAGTAGTCGTATGATGAATTTCTGAAGCTACATAGAGCAGTATGAATGACCTGAACACTTAGTCACCAGACTTGAGAGTCAGGATGCTAGAATCGCACATCAACAGCTACGGGAAATATGATAACCCACAATCATGTCCACAGGATCAACTTGCTACAAGCATGTTCTTTATTCTACACCTCAGTCCACCAGCCATAATCAGGTATGTAGGAACTCTTATACAATGCCCCAACACATTAAAGGATGTAGTGCTCTGGTTGGGTCTGCAACCCACTAGGAATTTCCAGAACCTTTCTTTAACATTACACTTGTAGCATTTTGATGACCCATTGCATCGGGTTGGAGTTTGGTAAGGTGGATTGATAAAATGCTGATAATACCGTCCTGAGACCAGGAAAAAGGATCTCTACTACACAAACCAAAAAGATGAAACAGCAGTTGCAGCTCATAAAAGCAGCCCACAGAACAATAGAACTACTACACATTGAATTGGATCTAAAATTGCAACTTATGTCCTGAGACCACAAACTTCAAGCACTGAATTGTACATACATAACGAATGAGGTAGTGCTGTGACTGGAGATAGCAAGTGGATCTGTGGCAGCTGATGATCCACTGGCAACGGGATCAGTTATCAACAGTAAGTGTGAATGTACACTGTATTCTCACATAACCTAGAAACAGCTTATTGCTTACAAGTTTTGAAGAGATTTTGCCCCCTGTGAATTCAGGTGAATTGATTTTGGGTTGCCAGCTAATAATGTTATTATCATGGTCGCATCCCAAATCCTCCAGATTATGGCCCTGTTGAATGGTTATATCTGGAGCTGGCTCCTTGAGGTGGTCTGGGTACTGGCCCTCCTCCCTGCACAATCAGAAAAAAAAATCAATGTTACCTTACATGCTACTTCCATTTCTGCAAAAACCTCCACTTTGTAGAAGCTCTTTAGGAAGCTCCTGTTTGTGAGGGACCTTTGATAATTTTTTTTGTAAGATAGCACTTGACTAATTGAAAAATCAACAACCTCCTGGATCACTGTCCAGCAATAAAGGAGTGTGAAGGAACAAAAAATCTGTTCACAATCCTTCAGTTTAATCCTTCCAACTCTGTACAATACCTGCATCAGATTCATCTTCCCTTCACTTGGCTGATTGGCATCAACAGAAAAACATACACATAATAAAAAACTGGGAAACTGACCTGATGAGGACTTGATGTTTCTGTATGGAACATGGGTGAGAACTTTGGAGACTTTGGATTACTGGTTGATGATGTATTCACACCACGATTATTTCCAGTTGTTTGTGCTGCACTGTTCTTTGGAGCAAATGGCTCCTGCTGGCATCAGAACCCACATAAGATCCACATAGTTAGCAACACAGCCAAGCTGCTGAACCTGCCAGGAGTTAGTGTCATGCCTACCAAATAAAAGACACAGTTTAGGAGTGCACTTAGTCATTCAGTTACAGATATTTGCATGCAAATCAAGTTCAAAAACAAGTGTGTTGAATTCAGAGGTCAGCTAGATCTACTAACCTGGAAAATACTACCAAGTTTCTTGAGTGCTTTTGCTCGCAGTCGTAGCACTCCTTTAGGAACATTTGGATCATGCAATACCTGTGAGAAAAAACCATATTAGAAACAACCCAATGACTCATAACATGTTGATATGAGCACCTTTCTGATTTCAGTGCTGCAGGAATTTCAAATGCCAGAGACTAGAAACACAATTTAGAGCAAGAAATCAACATCGGAAAACACTACACACCGCTTGGCAGACATGGGAGATGGTGAGCTCAATATCAGCTACATTGAGCTTCCACAAAGAATCCAGCATCATTTGCTGCTTCGATTCCAGAAAGTTTCCAACATTAGCTTCTCCCATCTGCCCACTCTGCATCTGGTGCTTGATCTCTTCCTGCATTTGCATCAACTGTATTGCACCTGGCCAAACAATAATATTCATGAGATTTGAGTCCCTCTATAATACTTAATTTTGCTGTTTTGTCAAGGCCCTACTACAAAGGCCAATCTTAAAACTATAATTGCTCATAAGATGGACCTGGATAGTATTACAGTACCTGTAGCAGCAGTGATCTGGGATTTGATAAAATGGCCTTTGTCACGCATCCATTCAGTCACGAAAGGTACCCCGAGAAAGAGCATCTTTTTGCCAAGCTCCTTCGCTGCCTGTCTTTGATAGATGTACCCTATTGTCTGTAGCATTGCTTGCCCAAAAGCTGTGCCAACCCACATAACCAAATGAAGAGACATTCCCATACAACAATGCCTGTACTGTACAGTAAGGGAAAAATAGACAATGTGCTTTGCAGATCTGTTTTTCCTGTCTGCAAATTGGATTGAGAGAGCAGGACAATCAGATGTCTTAGGGTAGTAGAGAGGAAAGTAGTACCAGCCTCTTTAAGTCGATTGCGTTCTTCTGTGGCCCACTTTTCAAACTCTTGCTTTTCACCCCGAACGTATGGTTCTATGTGCTCCAGTAGACGAGCCTTGAGTGTTGCTTCCCTCTTGGATTGTATCTCCTGTTCACATCCACCCCACCAACATCAGAGGACTATTGTTAGAGCAACTCCACCAGTGCAATGTACAGCAAATTTTGGATGAAGAAAAGTCAAAACATGCCAGTTTGGCTCAGCAAAATGGTTTTGGCCCAGCATTTTTGCCCAGGATGCTAAGGTTGGCAAAAGACACAGCAGAGCCTAGCACCTACTGCTGATTGGCTAGATGGTTCAATTGGTCCATGTGGGTTGCTGTTATTAATCTCCAACCTTTTGCAGTCAAAGTTTTAGTTTTATGAGTGAAGTTGGGTAAAAGTAAATAACTAATCTTGGATGTGAGAAATACTGATGCAGGGGCACATCATGAATGCAGGTGGAGCTGCTCTTATTGCATGCACAGGCATTTAGTACTATACTCTACCCCACCTTCCTAAACCACAACCATGTGATTCACAAACCTGCATTTTGATGCAAGCTAAACTTTCTGCTACAAACTCAATACACAAGCCAAGTTATCAGTTGCAGGTGGGGAAAGTCTGAACCTTGAACTTCCCTTGCATTTGTGTCAAGTCAATCGGCTGGCCTTCTGCTCCAGTATCCATTCCTGCCATGGATGCCATTGCAAGCTGCCACATCCACAGCAGAACTTTACAGTTTATTACCTTTAAGGATGTATGTGTTAAGTCTTAATCCCCCTCCTCTATATGAAAGAAAACTATCTCAGCCTCTGTAAGAAACTACAAAGCGTCTAAACCTTGAATCAGACAGAGACTATGCAAAGAAAACTGAAACAAACACATACCTGGCCAACATAATCTTGAAATGCATCACTACCAAATACCATGCCAAAGACAGCAGCTGGATCTACCATTGCATCCCTGCACAAATGCACACACCCATACATCAATAACCCTTTATTGCTTTCAACATCCCTCCCACAATACTGATAAAACGCCCTTTTCTTCTGAAGCACTTTATGCAGTGTATGTTTGTTGCAGCTGTTGTGTCTTGTTGACACTGTGAAGTACACCTAGCTACAAAATGCAACTTCTCTGAGATCTAAAAGCTTTTCTTTCGAGCATTTCAAGTCTCTCACTAATTCTGAGCTCTCATCTTCTTAACCTAATTGCTGTCTATCATCAGAACTTGACTGACTCTCTTCACAATTGTGCAAAAACCTACTCAACAAAAAACAAAACACTCATTTCTGCTCCCAAGAAATATATTTTCAGACTGAAAGAAAGCTCAGAAAATAGCAGAAGTAAGGAAGGAAGGAGAGAGGAGGAGGAGAAAAAACACACTGGGATACACCCTGTTTCCCAAGCCTGTCATAGGCATCTCTTTGCTGTGGGTCACTGAGAACCTGGTATGCTTCTCCCAGCACCTGCAACCCCTCTCTCTAAGCATCCATCAGAACCTGCAAAACCTAATTTGCTCTCCTTTGCTCCTGGTGGGTTGTTTTGTTAAGATTCTGAGAATTGGATGGCAAAAAGCATAGATACTCATGAGATCATGATTCCCAAGACAACCCAAAAAACTGACCTGAAAATTGTGTGCTGCTTGTGGGTCTCCTGGATTTTTGTCCGGGTGAACTATCCTTGCCTGTTTATTTTCATTTCCAAACATCACATGATGTCCAAAGTGAGATTCTTTGCTCAAGAAGAGCATGTGTTCTACAAATCCTCTTTGTTGTTTCTGCAACCCTTTTGCGCTTTGGAGTTAAAGTGCGTGTACCCAATTTTGTTTTCTTCTTCTTCTTCTTCTCCTTCTTGGTTTTCTTTTTCTATGAAGAGGTTTCATGGCAGTGCATACAGAGAAGACTTCGTTTCCAGAATGCTACAAGCCTTGTAGGACAGTATGGATGACATGATAATAGTACTATCGCAGTGAAGACGAAGAATATCCGTAAGAGACCCAAAACTAACGGAGCAAGCAATTGAAGAAGCATCCATTTTCCTTAAGGATTTGAGAAACATACCTTCACATAGTAAGCTTTCTTAATCTCAGCAGCTGTAGCAGTTGGCGCTACACCCAAGACTTCATAGTACTCCTGATCCTTCACCATCTTCTTGTTCTTGTTCTCTCCTCCTCCTCCTCTTCTCAAACACCAAAGAAGAGCTGCAAAGAATTCTTCACAAAAAAGCTTATTTTCTCTCTAGATCTAGCTCCTCAATTCTGCTACAAAATATTTCGATCCACGAGCTTCTCTCTTCTCTCGTCCCTCTTCCCTCCCTCTCTCGCCCACTTTCCTCGAAAAACTCGAAACTGGACCGATCGAAAGCCACGTGTTGCCGCCCAAATCGGAGCTTCAAATGCACCAGAGAAATGGGATTCGGGATCCAAACGCTCAAATTTCGCGTGAAAATACTTTGGAAGATAATCTATTGATCATAACTGGAATCGTCTGATCTCGTTACCTGATCACAAAGTTCCCATTCTTCAAACACACAGAGGTATGGCACACAGCCCCCTCTCCTTCCCCACCCTACCCCTCCGCAGCCAGCACCTGGGGAGCCCTGTCTCCGTACGACAGACACGTGCTACTCGCTGAAACTAGCACGTGGCACAAGCAAGAGGTGGAATTTTAAATAATAAATAATATCAAGAATTTAAGAATTTAATTTTTTTTATTAAAAAAAAACAAACAGGGCATATATCAGTGTTTTTTTTTAATAAAAAAATTCCTCAAGTAGATGCACTGGCTAGGATCCTCAGCATGAATTAGCAATAAATGGCGAAATTAGCAATAAATGGCGACTGTCCTGGTGGACTAGTAGATCTTTTTTGGAATCCTGCCTAGTTCTGGCGACCTACAGGAACACACTGTCTAAATCTGGCGATTTCTAATTTTGTTTTTGGTCAAGATATGGCGATTTTATTTTTTTAAAAAAGCATGTAGGTTATTTAATTTTTATCAAAATTATTATAATACTTTAGTTAGGGTTTTTTTTCCAGTGTTGGGCGGTCCTCACCCGCTGCTGGCTTGAAAACCGGCACCGGGGTTCAGTCCGGTTCTCAGGTAGAACCGGTCAGTGAGAACAGACGATGAGAACCGGACTGAAGGCTCTCAATTGGAGGTGAGAACCGCTCAGGGTCTCACCTGGCCTTTCAATCTGAGAACCGGACCGGTTCTCACATTGTGAGAAGGGTCCGGTTCTCATGGTAAATTGTTTTAAACTCAGTTTAAAAGCATCAAAGTTTTAAAATTTTCAAAATTTTAAAATTAAAAATTTCAAAATTAAAAATTTCAAAATTAAAAATTTCAAAATTGTGCTATAAATTGTACTATTCAAAATTGTGTGAGAATTGCTGACCCTGAAAATCACCTAACTGGATTTTTTTTTTACAAAAAAAAGTGAGAACCGCCCAACACTGGTTTTTTCTTTCTGTTAGGTTATCATGATTTAGAGCACTGGTTTTTTTTCTTTCTGTTAGGTTATCGTGATTTAGAGCACATGCTGTTGTGATCACATTTACCCACACAGTGTTGTCATCATAACACCCCTACTAGAAAGTCCACTCAAATAAGGCCTTGTTTCTTGCTGCATGTACACAAGCGCTTTCCATTTGAGAGTTGCAGCTATGTTTGCAAAATTGTGCAATCAATCAATGTTACGAACTTTGGGAAGACTAGACATTAGGAAAAAAAATTAATGGAGAATTGTTGTTGTTATCACTGCAAACTTAGTGTAAAGATGTCCTTATTGTGCAAACG
>Ga0209208_10003904_pt1 | contig 21307 bp, 14 predicted proteins | sample S1TSphfallax_3_FD_187694 | JGI IMG/M metagenome (GOLD analysis project Ga0209208, IMG submission 187694) | Host-associated microbial communities from peat moss isolated from Minnesota, USA - S1T2_Fd - Sphagnum fallax MG (SPAdes) (version 2) | ecosystem: Host-associated > Plants > Peat moss >...
TTTGAGTTTCCATATATTCTTCTTTTGCCTTAAGATAAATTTTTTTAATGCAAATGGCAAGGCCACGGTGTGACACACCGCTTGTTATATTGATCTTCACAAAAAACACATGTTGTGCAGTGTCCTGGTGAAGATGCTCTTAAGAGAGGCTTCACCTTTTAGAGGCTTCACTCAAGGTGAAGCTATGAGTGTAATTGCTTGTTCACCTTAGCTTCATACACTAGGTAGTTAGTGGTCCCTTGTATCCAAAACATGATAATACTTTATTGTTACTTTTGCTTTCACTGGGGGCTTGAATGTGGACACTCAACCTGTGGTAAACATGTAGGCTATGTGGCGGGCAAGATTTCAAGCAACCCGTAGAACCTACTTTTGTACCATGGTTAAATACCACGAGGTGCATGTTTTGGGTGACTCATTGAGTTCCTTTTTGACTTACACATCCCCTTGTTGCAATGCTACTTGTATGTACAATTTGCACTTTTTTTATCAAAAAATCGATCATTTTTTTGCAATTGATCCCTTGAGTTTTATGTGGTTCACTTAGTTTCTTTTCCTCTTGCATGGTTGATTTGTGTGCTTGTATTTTGTTGTTGAGCTCCTCAATTGGGGTTGAAATTTCATCTTTTGATCATGTTAGGATCTTGTTGTGGGAGTGGGTACACTAAATTTAGAAATAAGAGACCCATCATGTACATGGATGTGGGTATATGTATAAGGTTTAAATGCATGGATAATTATAGGTCAATTTTGTGTTAGAGATGTTGGCCTCTTTGTGAAAGTCGAGGTGTTAATATTTTTAAGTAGCTAGAATTTTCGAATAAATGCTAATTGATTGACAATTCCAACATGCAAATTATGTCAAAGAACCTTATTTTCAGTGGTTTTTTTTCAAATGCGTGAGGTAAGCAAGTTGGCCATCATCCATGTGTGTGAGGACTTAGCCAAATTTGGCTACATTTTAGAGAGGAAAGTAGAAAAGTTTAGGAATCATGCTATATTTTGGCAACATACTAGAGCCTACTATACAAATCTTTCAATTTCAAAAGCTTCCCCTCATAATGTGGCGACTTTTGGGCCATTCTCCTCCCACCTCCCCCACCCCCCTCCCAATGACTTTATACGTTACCCACAAGTTAGATTTGGCATACACTAATTAAAATTGAATATGCCTAAAATCCTGAAAAGTTTAAAACAAATGCTGAATTTTTGAAGATTAAAAAAACTACGTTTGGTTAAATATTTAATAAATTTGTAAAGTTAAATTTGTCTACAGGATTGGACTTCATAACACAAGGTCTACAAGTGCAAATACTCTTCACTTCCATAAACAAGTTAAAAGAAGATTAGATATGTTTTAAAAGAGATTGAATAAAAAAAAATGTAAAAGAGTTGCATTCTTCAAAAATTTCACCTCAATATGAAAAGTTGGAGAAAGGATTGAATAGATGGGAACCAAGACTAGTAGCACAAAGTTTGATGTGTGGGTAGATTTAGACATGGAAAATTGGAGAAACATTTGATTGAACAAGTAACAATGTGAGTAGCATACACATTGACATGTGGGTAAAGCTTAATGTGCGGGCAAAGCTTGACAAAACCAAAAACTTCGTGCTAAAAAATCAAAGAGGTTATTTACCAAAACATTTGGAAATAAAAAATGGGATGTTGAAATCACTTTCACCCTAAAAAATAATTATTGAAGACATTAAACAATTTATCTATCTCAATAGGAACCATACGAATATTTTATCTTGTATTTTTTGAGAAAATGAATGTTCTAAGATGCTAAATAATGAAAGGTGGATATGCCTTCAACTAATATATATTGTATAATTGGTGGTAAATTTTAATTTAACAAAATTTTGAATGTCATGTGATAATATAAACCTATAAGGAATGTAAGACTCCAAGACATTTTCAAAATACCAAATCCTCATTTGGAGTGCCAAAATATTATTAAAAATATCAAATAGTTTTTTTTTAATACGTGTTTTTTATATTTTCTTCCAACCTTTGGGTTTTAATCTATATATATATATATATATATATATGGGTGAACCCATCCTTGGGTGGTATCACTACGAACCACCTCCAGAACGGTTAAGGAACCAAAAACAAACAAATAATTTTTCTAAGTTTTTTGGTTAAATATTTTCATAATTATAAATTATTATTTTTTCATGTTTATCAATTTTATGCTCTAATATATGGCTTGAATTTTATTTGAAAATTTTAAAAAGTTATATTCCTAATTAAAACAACCCCTTAAAAAATCAATAGCTTTGACTTTGGAAATTCATAACTAAATCATATTTAATCAATTAATTTCCAAGTAAAAATCAAAAAATAAAATGACTTCCAAATTACCTTAGGAAAAACATTCATAAATTTTTTTATAAATCATGTTCCACATTTGTGTTCCTGACCAAAAAATTCAAGGAAAAAAAAAAAGGTTACGTTCTTGAAACTTTTTTAAAATGCAATGATTAGGAACATCAAAATACACAATATTTTTAATATTATTGAGATTTCAAAATCTATGAAACCTAATAAATGTATTCAAAAAATTATATGAAACATTTGTCACTAAAATGTGAAAAATTTCCATGGGTTTTAGTCGGCTATTTTTTTCATGGGTTAATATCTTATGTAGTAGGATTTTGTTTTCTTTTATTTTCACAAATGATAAATGAAACCTTAGGAAAAAATTATGTTAATTTTGCAAAAAAACCATGACCAAATGTGTATTCACCCTTAAGGCAACAACTACTTATTTTTCTTCAAAAATGGACACACATTGATTTTCAACCAACATAATATGATTGTTTTTCCACCTTTCAAGGAATTGAAAAAACTTAAAGATCTCAAAATTGGATTATTGATTTACAAGCTTCATTTCCATCTTGGACAAAGGATTTGACAAGGCTTAAAGTTTTCAAAACTTTGAATGATTAGTTTACATCGTGGCTATACTGAATTTGGGTTTAATACAAGTTATACTAATTAATTATCCTAATGGTGAATTGAAGCCCACAACCACAAAGTGGTGAATATGAATCCTAGCATCGGTTTGACATTTGAAACCTTTTCCATCAAAAAATTCCTTGTGATGTATAGAGGTGACATACAAATTTGGCACCTTTTGTACTCCTAAAAAATGTTTCACCCCTTCCTCCCTTCCCTTCCCAAGGCCAATTTTCCCAAAGAAAAAAACAAATGTAAAGGTCAAGTTCCATAAGGCCTTCATGACACATAATATGTTTTTTAAATTTCACATTAAATTCCACTCTATATGGTACTTGGATGGACTCTAAGGACCCAAGATTCTTTAATGGATACTGTTTTTTTATATCATTTACATTTTCACCCTCATATTGCTTGATTGAAGCCTTTCATATTACTTGGAATTAAAGCAAAAAAATTACCCAAGATAGGACTAGTATATTTTTTCTTTTTCTTACACCCAACCAAGAATGGATGAGGATGAAACAAAACTAAATGTGAACTAAGAAAAATTAAATGGGATCCAATCCATAATGAATGTGAATGAAACAAATTAAGCAAAATTACAATCAAAATGAATGAGGATGAAACAAATTTGGATGAGATTGGAATCCATAATTAGTTTGGATGAAGAAAAAATAGATGGTATCAAAATCCAAAATGAATGTGGATGAAGCAAAAGTGGGTGAAAAAAAAAATCAAAAAATTCCCCTCTTTCTCTCAACATGCAGCATGTGCATTGAATGTGGAAGAACATTCATATGAGAATATTCAAGGTTCATATGGCTAAGTTTGAAAGACAAAAAAAACAACCTTAACCTTTTTTCTTTTGGTACACCTTTAGTGCATGGTTGGAGTCATGTACCTTGCATTGAGGAAAGTATGACGAGATATTAGCCTAGCAAATAAATGAATGAATATTAGGAGATATGAACAAGTGGAGCCCCTATAATTTTGTTAGATATATTTATTAGGCCATAGCTTTATGCAATGACTATGCATTCATTTGAGTCTACAACACTTCAACAATGTAAGTAGATGTAACCTTATATGGTATACCTAGCAACCTAAAACTAGCATAAAAGATTAAATATCCTAGACTTGAAGTTCTAGAAGAATTATTTTTTAATGATTTAATATTTGATTTATCTCATACGTTTGTTTTACTTCATTTTATTTTGTGCTTGTGTCGTCCTAGTTAAAGCATATATGTTGAGGAATATAAATTTCATGTATAAAGAAAAATGATTTTTTAAAAAATGTAATAACATTTAGTTTACAATATAGTAAAACCTATGTTTGTATGTGTGAGGATTTCATAATTACTTTTAGATTTATTCTATTCCTTTCCAAACTTACTTACATGCTTGTCAACCTTTTTGAACTTTCCATTGACATGATGAACCCCACTTTCAAAAACATTCTCCAACTCCTTGGATATTTAAGCATAATTGGGATCCATTTGTTGAAATCTTTGTTGTAGGGGTTCTATACTTGGGAAGAATGTAATCTTGTGTTGTTTTTAAATCACTTTCTTTAATTCTTCATAAATTGTGACAAAAAGGTCATGGCACTTACGAAATAAATATTTTAAAATCCGTCCCTTTCTTGCTTGTCAAGTCATTTGCCAAACAAATCAAAGATGATGTCATTTTAATGTCCAATTCATCCTTCAAGGCTTGAATGCAAGGTCTAACTTTTTCATATAATTTTGAAATTGCTTCATAAAGATCCATGTCATCTTCACTTAAAGTCATTTCCATTGATTTCACATACTATGGTTAACTCTTCCAATTTCAAGTGGCATTCTTTCAAAAAAAAAAATTCAACCCATGTAACCTTCTTTCTATTTATGAAATCCCATTGGAGTTTAAGTAAAAGATCAATTGTCATGAATTGTCTTTTTTCAATAGTTTCATCCATGCACCCATTAGGTAATAAAGATATTTAAGTGTATATAAGAGGATAATATGATCTAAAACTAGAAGAATAATGAGTTAGGGTGTATTTATCAACAAACTAAAAAGATATAGATTGATTGACCAACAAGCTAGCTTGTAATAAATCATTGTGCAACAAGTTGATTGTGACAAACTAACCTTCAACAATCCAACCTTCTTCTAGCAAATTGATGCTAGTTAATTAAGTTGGAAACAATGATAAAATAGTTACAAATAATTAAAAGTTTGTTCATAGTTGGTAAGTTATAACAATTGTGCAAGGATTTTAAATAATAGAGATGAGGATTCTTCAGGGGTTTGTTTTTGGTCATGAAAGGAATATAGATCTCCAAATTTGTAACATTTTCTAGTAATGCTTGATGTTAAAACCAAGCCCAAAGGTTCCTTTTCAAATCAAGAACTTTTCAACATTGGTTCATACCCATTCTTCTTTTCTTCTAATCAAGTTTCACTTTTTCCCCATTAAATTTAAGTTTCTTAGTACAAATTCACTATATATATATTGTGTAAACATTATTATAAAGCATCTATTAAGTAAATAGTTGTATTAGAAAAAGTTGCCTTTGAATTTTACTCAAAATTATTTTTGAAGTTCACAATTGGTGTGTTGCCATACCCTTTTTCCAAAATTTAAAATTTTAGAACTAGTCTTCAAGTTGAAGCTTGTCATCTTTGAAAGGGGTCTAATGATAATTGTTTAATATTTTTACTCATGGCAACAAATTTAGTAATGCTTCAAATCTAATTTAAGGAGAATAATGTAATCAACCTACAATTCAAAGGTAATTAAAAAATGATGCATAGAAAATAAATAATAATAGACAATCTATATATATATATATAAAGTCACAATAAAAAGAGCCAAAGCAATTGTTGAATGTGGTGAAAATGGTACTTTCACTACTTTGAAGAATCACCATTAATTGTATTTAATGAATTATTTGTCCATATTTTGGAATTGTGTTTTTATACTCATAAAGTTGAAATCTTATGAATTTGGATCAATTTTATTCTATTAAAAGAGTCCTTTTACATTTAAATATACATTTGTTGAATTGTGTTTTTCAATGCACTTTATTATTCAATCCTCCATCAAATGTTTTCAAATTTGTTGCAGGCTCTAATATATTTCATAACAAGGGTCACATATCTTGAATAATTGAAAAGTCCTTTTGAAAATTTTGTAGTGATTATGCATTGGATTTGATGTTCAAACATCATTAATGACTAAAACAACTCAAAAATTGTGATCATGGTTAAAAAAAAAGTTGTAGGTTTCATTGTAATATAGGGTTTAATGCAAAAAAATCATATTTTATTATACTATGGGTCATATGTGGTCTCAATATTGATATTGAGTCTAAAACATTGAATGAAAAATGATCAGATTTGGTATTTTAAATCAATGCAAGAAGATCATGTGTCAAATGCAATCCTTAGAAAGGATTTAGTCTCTAACTTGATTAGTTCTTTTTATTGTGAATAGACCCATAGTTTAAAATATTTAAACAAAAGGTATGTTTTTTCCAATGTGTAAAACACAAACTAAGTTACCATGCCTTGAAATTTTAGGTTAGGAATAATAATATTACAATTCATTGACACCCATGATAAAATAACAACAAACCCACTTGTTCCTTAGTAACAATGTCCTTGTTCATAAGTTTAGGTATTTAATTGCCAAATTGTTGAGAGAAATTAAACCCAAAATACCATAATGTTGAAATTTCAAACTACATAATGTTGAAAGTTTCGGAAACTTAAATGTTATAAACCTTGCTAATTAACATTTTAGTTTTTTGGTTGTCACAATTGTATTCATTTTTTTGTTGGCAATAATATAGCCTTGAGCTTTGGTGGAGAATGGGATATTGTGACTAAAAATGTTTGGTTTATATAATTATGGAAAATATCAAAATCAAACAAAAGATTTTTGAATTCATTGGAAATCGTTCTCTAAACCTTTCACACATTGTTAAGAACACAAATCCTCCATGCATCTAAGTGTAATTCATTGCATTTTGAGATATGTAAAAGTGAATTGAAGATTTGCAAAGAAGAATATAAATAAAAAAAGCAAATGTAAACAATAATAATAATAAATGTAACTCATCAATGTTGTGTATCAAAATGGATGAAAATCATTAACATTTTCATTCAATTAAAATATTAAATATTTTTTAAATGCAAGACAAAATTCATGGAAAATATTATACTATATGCCAAAATGAATTTTGGTAAATACATTAATTACTTGGCAATAACAAGTGAAATCGCATTTAGGGGTATTATTTGGATTGTCACAATCATTGTTTTTTTGGATTTTAAATGAACGTTAAATGTAAACTTATATTCAACATTAATGTTTTGAATTTTCTAATGGTCCATCTTGCAATAGAATTTTTAAAAACCATATTGAAAAATACAAATGAGTTTTTTTTAAAAAGTGGACTCAAATGAACTTTTGAAATGATGACAATATATATGTTACACATATAGTATTAAAAATATGGACTCAAAAAATATGTTTTAATAACATAATACCTTTTCATGTTCGATGATAAGAAAATTCTTTTCGGAAATGCCAAATTTATAAATATATATATATTTGAAATGTCAAAATCTAAGCAAATTACAAAGTAGGCGAAAATTCAAAAATTGGTCTCATTATGTTATAGGTTTAGATCTAGGGAACCTACCAAAGAAGCTATTTATATTTATTGTCAAAACTTAATAACTTTTATAAAACAAACTACCAAAGTGAATTTTGAAAAATGAAATAATTATTTGGTACCCAAATGATGAATACTACAATAGTGTCAAAATAAAAATTGAAAATTAGGCCACCATCAATTGAGAAGTTTACAAATAAAATACATTGAAACTTTTTGAACACAAGAAAAAAAAATTCATGATTTTTTAAAAACATTGATATTTTATAGTCCATTTCATGTTGAAATCTCCAAGTTTTCACAATTTGTTTTGACCAATTGGATCCAAACAAGTTCAAAACAAGCCAAAAACCATGTCAAATCATAGTGACAATCATCACATTTTATATATATTTAATGCAAGATAGAAAAACCTTAAACCTTAAAATGGTTAACATATTTTGCTATGATTTGAGATTTTGATCATTTCATAGAATCTAATAAAATTTGCACTTTTTAAATTCATGTTTATTCAAAAATAATTAACACAAAACATGTGATATATTAGAGGAACTATAATATCTTAAATAACAAATTGCAAAAGTCCTTTTTTATAAGAAAGTTATTTTTTGATAAAAAGGCCCATGATCTTTAAAATAAAATAATCATTATCATTCATTTGTCTCATTTGGATCCAATCATATGTTTAATGATATTTATAGAATTTCCAATATTTTAAATCAATAACATAAAAAATAATTATATATTTTATAGTTTGATAATTATCATAATTACAAGAATTTAACTAGTATAAGATGTGAATTTTTCAAAATGTCAAAAGTGAACCACATAACCATCTATTGACCTTAAAACAATGATTTCATTAAGGTACCAACTTTGTTTATATGTGTATATTTAAACTTTATGATGATTCAGGTAATGTGCCTCATTGGACTAGGTCTTAATCTTCACTTACCTTAAAAGGTAAGTATAACTTTAAATTATGTTCCCTAAGGAAAATATAGCTAGCAAGCATGCTCACAATTAACTCATTTTTGTTTCTTTCCCAATGAGCTTTATGTAATGTGAAGCCCCAAGGTGGGCTTTTGCCAAAATAATGGGATTAACATCAAGCAATAGCCAAAGGCTAGCCTCAAGAACATCCCTTACTCATAGGCTTTACACATCATAAAACACAATGTCAAAGTTATCATGAATCTAAACGTATGTAAATCACAAGGCATAGAAGGGGATGGCTACCTACTACTTTCGTGGGTAAGAATCTTGAATCCTAGTTCCTCTTAGTAAGAACCGAATTGGAAATGGGTCTAATTTTTGGAACTAGAACAAAGAATTATATTTCATTTTCTTAAAGAATCACACCCCAAACCAAGTTCAAGGTTCTATTTTCAGATGTGTAACAAAAAAATTTAGAATGAACCAATATTTTTGAAGGAAAAAAAAGACTAGAATCAAAGGTTACTTGTTGGTTATGGCCCAGTCTAATTTCTTTTATAGAACCAGGACTAGAAGTTCTTCATAAAAGTAAAGAACCGCCCAACACTGGTTTTGATACCCACTCCTCGAGAGTGGGCATAATAATATCCCTCCTCTTTTCAAGAACAGATTTTCAAGGATCTAAGGTACCTTACAAACACAGTAATGAAATTTCTCAAAGTGCATTATGCCCTTTTCTTGTTGGTTGTCAAGTTTGTGAAGTTCCTCGGAATCCATCTCAAATCACTTTTGGTCTTCTCCTTTTACAAATGGCATTCTTCCTTGGTTGATTTGCTTTTAACCCAAGTAAAACTAGCACCATATGGCCTTTGGGTCTGCAAAAGACATTCTTTAGAATGATTCATAGTCCTTTCTTGTGCAACCCTTTAGTCCTAATTAGAGGGTTATTCTCTAGCAAATTTAGGGTGACTTTAGATGAGGGTCCAAGGTCTAGGGATCAATGAATTCAAGCAATCTTGTTGGTTGAAAGCTTTAAATTGATCCCAAGGCCTTTACATGAAGAAGGTCCAAAACCAAAAAATGGGAAATTGAGGCTAAACCTACATGGCACATGTTTTGGAGGCAAAATCAATTGGTTCGGACCCAAAAAGAGTGCTAAAAGGAGAGCATATGTGCTTCAAATATGTGTCAAGTAAAGAGCTTCTTGTTCATTCATCTGAAAAATGGAGTGTGTCACATTGCGGCCTTGCCCTTTACATTAAAAAGTATCTTAAGGCAAAAGAAGAAGTATGGAAATGCAAATATTTCACCATGCAAAAATATCATCTTCAAAAAAATCCTCTAAAAGAAAACCAAAATCCTTCGAGATATCATAACTCTATAAATATCATCTTTCAAAAATCCTCATATAAAAATGATCCTACTATGTAAGGGCCAAAATTCCTTAAGCTACTAAACTCTATAATGAATCTAAACACAATATTTTTGTCTTGGTAGGCAAGGCCAATAAAGGAAGGAAAAACTTGAATTAGCTTTAGATAAGCTATGAGACTATAGCCATGAATGATGAGGGTATATAAAGCAATTGCCTGGCCTTATTAAGAGCCTACCATAGAGGAAATGAGTAGTTAAGTTCAACTAAAAAGCATATGGCATGGATGACGGAGAGTAAGTACTAAACAAAAGTGTTAAATACTTCCCAAGTGGACAAACATATGTGAAAGAGTTCTCACTGATGCACCATGCAGGATGGATGATGTGTGGATGGGAAACACTTTTTCATTATATCCTTGTCCTACAACTTAACCACAATGGTTAGCTACGTACTAACCATTCACATGAATATACCTACCTTGTAGTCACCAAAGTGCATTACCTACTTACATAATAACCACTCATGTTTTCTACCTATGGACCAATGAATGCTTACTCACTTCCACATATAGTTAGCTACCTAGGTAGGGAAGGGTTAATTAGCAAGGTTTCCTAGATAGGTTACCAATGGAGTTGTGATTCATCCACAACTACTAAGTCATAAAAGGTTTCCAATGGATGGACATACACTAGTGGGTGTTGGGTCACATATTCCAAATGTAAAGGATATTCATTCAGGTTGTCAAATATGAAGGACCTTCATGTTGTTGCAATTGAACTCTGCGAGTTCCGTGCTTGATGATTGTCAACTTTCATTGTTGTTGAGTGTAGTCCTAACTTACACTCAAACCATGGTTAATATCCGCCAAAAAAGTTGGGTTACTCCTAAACCTTATAATTATTTTTTTGGGTTTATAGTATATAGATTAAAGGCGGTCTCCAACTTTCAAAGTCCAAGAATAGACGTGGAAAGAAAATCAACATCAAATAACAAGCTCGTCCTGGTTATTTGAAAACCTCAAAGAACTAGCAATTTTCATGAAAAAACTGGCAAAGAACTAGCAATTTTGTAGGTGATTATTTGGACTTTGGTATTTCAAATGTTTGAGAATCATGGTTACATATGATAACCATGATATGTGATTATCATGGTTATATCATATATCATAACCCACCCAACACTCTCATGAACAAGTACAGCAAAGTGGCCTATGTGTCATGTTTTTTCCCAACAATATATAACCCTCATTCCCATGCCTTGAAAAACTTTAATCCCCATTGTACCTTTGGTTTCCCATTGCATACTACACTTTGTTCTGATGCTTAAGAACAATGGGTTCCGAATGTAATATGAAACTAGCCATGTTCTGTAACCAAAGTTTGCTCAACAAAATTGCCAAGCTGAGTTGCAAGTTTTGCTGAGTCCACTTTGCCAAATTGCCAAGTCCACATACCACTTCAAGTTTTTTTTGGGGTGGATTTGATAGTTTTTTTAAACACACATTCACACTTGTATATACACTTGCTGGTCACAAATAGCTACCTCTATTCACACTATTGCATCACTTTACAGTTAGTATCATCCTAGATGGAACACCCTATCTCTGCTCCTATTGCTAGTGAACCAATGTAGATTGCTCCTCAAACTTGTAGATTCCTAATCCTCTTGCCTCCTATTAGTAAGAGTAACTTGTCACCCCAAAACTACAATGAATAACTTACCAATTCATCACCATGCTGCCTCATCACACATTGACCCTCTAGATCAACTACTCTACCATTCCATTGCACTTGCACATTGTACTATTACACATCATTGTGATGGGAAAATAACAATGACACCTTGAAAGACTCAAAACTCTTGCAATACATACAAATTTAGAAACAAATTGAAGTTGAAGAGGAAAGAATTCAAGTCTAGAAGATGCAAAAATAATGATGGTAATGTTAAGTGAGAGTTACTATACATATTTTGAAGCTAATTAATATCGATTTTGTTGTGTTGCTCCCATGTTCTGCATGTTTTTTGCATGTTTCGCTACACTATCCATTGTGTTCCAACAATGGGATACATGCCATTAACATCAAGGAGTGGGGAGTGGGTAAGGTTTGGTTCATTCTTGCCCTTAGCAATTAGTTCTAATTAAGTGCCATTGCCACAAAAATTGGGAACACAATGAGGTTATGGCCCTTGGTGGATCCTCAAGCTCATATGGTCCCTTCAACAACATAGTGTGAAAAAAAATCAAATGAGCTTGAAAAGATTGTGAATAGTAAGGTGCTTCACAACAACAAAATGTAGAAAGAAAAGTGGTACAACTTAGATTCACATTACAAGAACTTGTCAAACAATTACAAGGGGATTGGCCATCACACCTCATATAAGGAGTTTACAATTGATGAATGTGACAAATTTACGATTTATTTTGGCAATTCAACAAGGAATATTATGAAGCAATTTGAGGCATTTGAGGGTGAGTTATTTCATTCATGTCCTTGCACATTAAAGATATACTCTCCAAAAGGGATGATAATATTATTCCAAATGTGTAGAAAACTAACAATGTAGAATAGGAACATTATTTAGTCCAGTTAGTTTCATCAATGCAACCTTTTGGGGGATAATACCATATTAAAAGACTAAGTGATCTAGAAACACCTCCACTAGTTTGAACTAGATTTGTAAGAAAGGGTGCATGGTTCCTTTAGATGATATTTTGGAGCAAAACTTGCATGTTTCGAACCCTTAAATGTCATCAATTGTCAAACAATTAGAGCCAACAAGCTAACTAAGCTTGAATTCCTACATGGCAATGTACAACCATCCCCAAAAGCACTAAAATAAGGCACAAATGTTTGAGTGTTTCATCACCTATAATTAAAATGCTAATAAGAATAGCAGGATTCTTCTTGAAGCCATGGATAAGTTTAATAGAATGTAGTTAAAAATCAAAGATCAAAAGAACAAGGTGCATGAAAAGATGACCAAAGATCAATTGTACACTACTAGAATTCCAAGTTTTTCAAACTATGCACATTGATTGAATAACATGTATGTTTTGACTGGAAGTCAAAGTACTAAATGACATGGGTATGTTTTGATTAATCAATTTGACTATGATGACTGATTTAACCATATGTTAAATAGACACCTAATTAAATTTGACCCCCAAAAAATCAACTTAGTCAAAAGGATTGTGTTTAATCAATAGGGCTAATTACAAAAGGGTCAAATAAACAAGCTTAGTCAAAATAACTATTGGTTTAATTAAAAAAACCAACCCACCTCCCTATCAACCTATACCTTCCCACCTACCCACATGGTTGCCTACCTACATTTCAAATCACCTTCCTATAACCCATTTAACCATAAAGTTTACTTGTTAGGTTTGACCAATTTTAGTCAATCATTTTAGCCAAATTTAACCATTATATTTTAATATTAAATTTGGCCATTAGATTTGATTAGTTAGATTTAAGCATTAAATATATTCTAGGTTTAGCCATTAAATTCAACTTAGGTTTAGTCGTTAGGTTCAACTTTAAAATTAATCATTATGTTTAGCCATTATACTTAGTCATTAAATAATTTTAGCCACTTAGTTTATATTAACTAGCATATCATTTAACCATTATATATGTTTAATTGTTTGGAATTGAGTTTAGATATCTCTAAATAAAAATCTCATATAATAATACAATGCAATATTTTTGAGTCCTAAATTTTTATTTTATTTTTTTGAAACCTTGTAAATCATGATTCTAAAAATATTCTCCCCAATTGACCAATTGTATTGTGGGGTAGTTGTAAACCAGAATGTTCATAAAATGATGTAATGGGCTAATTTTCTTGCACTTGTATGGGTTCAAATGTATGGTGCATGTATTCAATTTAATGATTTTAACTACATTTACTTGTGAAAGAACAGAAAAACAAATTAAAAAATATAAACATTTCAAACAAGGGACTTTTTAAATTGACCCCCTAAAATGTAACAAGGTGCAAATTTTTTAAGGTGTACCAAAATCTTGTCACAATGTCACCCTTTTTGTCTTTTTTACCTAGTCTTTTTAACCACGTAAAGACACATTTATGAAAGATTATGATGGAATCTAGAATTGTAATAGTCTAAAATATAGTCATTTTGAAAATTTTGACAACTTTTGATTCATTATTTTTTATGGGGATCAAAATATAGGGTAAAAAAAAACTATAGTAAGGACTAGGCCCTTTTTGTCATGTGCGGTACACATTAAAGGATTTCACCCAACATTACACAAAGGATGTGCATATGGATTCACAATTTCCAAATTTTGCATTGATTGAGTCATTTACTAGTCTTTGAAACTCATAAATGTCATGGGAAATTCAAAATAAGGGTTTCCAAACCATTTTCAAGATGACATGGAAATATAAGGACTTTATAGAAGAATTTTATGAAATAGCTTTATGAAGTTCTTTTGGACATGATTTTTGTGGAATTTTTTTTTTTCACAAACCTTAAATTTTAGGATGTTTAAAAGGTGCACATGTAATTACTTTTAGGATAAAATGAATATAAGATGGTGTCACATTTTGGTCACAATCAAAATACATTACAAAAATGTAATATTAAGGAGTTCACATGTGCCTTTTTTGGTCCACCCTAGAGTGTTTTTACCATGTGTCACATCAACTTGATTATTTCATTCACTCCTTATAAGGACTTTGTCTTGTGGCTTTTAATAAAAAGAATTCACCCCTTTATTTTTCAAGGCTTGTCATTCGGACTATTACCCTCATGCCCAAGTAATTCAAAACAAGGAAGGGCCATAATATGTATGTAGATACATACTACATACCAACTATGACTAGAGAGGTGTGGTATTAGTCATGAGATACAATTCTTGACAAAGGAAAATTAATGGCTATTCAATATCCTTTTCCAACTTATGATATGTGCAAATGTGTATGTAGGATTATACCAACCTTTGTTGTTGCCATCTATTGGTATCACAATCAAGATGACAAAATCATGTCCCTAGCCAAGATGCAATATCATTCATGTGGGGGTTTTCCTTCTAATAATGGTGAGTTGAAGTTCACAAATTCAAAACCATGTGGAGATTTGAAGCCCATTGTGCTAAATTAGAGGATTGGACAAGCTTTTCAACTTAGGCTTTGTGAAAATCCATTATTACCCTTAGTGCTAAAATATGGAAACATCAAGAAATGTCATGCATGCCAAAGTCGAGCTTGTTTCCATAGAAAACACTTTCACATATGCCATCATTGTTTTCAAACTATGAATTAAAGTAGACGAATGTGTAGTGTAAAGCATGAGGTTGTGGGATTCATTGAAATAAGGGCACATGTGAGGTAAAGTTGAACATGGGCCTACTTTTAGTAAAAACCCATGGCCTCAAGCTTTCATGAATGTAAAGACTTGCACCAATTTTCTTTCATGTGATACCCAACAAGTATATAATAGGTAACAAGTATTGTGAGAAAAATTGTAGGGCATTTTTGAAAACAAAACACTTGCTAGAATGGGCATTCTATTTGTTGAAATGCCCCATGAACAACCCCAAAAAAATGTTTTATAAAGTGTTCTTTAACTACAATATTAGACAAATCCACTAGTTATATGTCCTCCCTAATAGCTAGGAGGAAAACAAGGTTGATGGATTATGGGGTTTTACTTCCCAAATTGGTGAGTTGAAGTTCATAGGTTGAGAACCATGTGAAAACTTTAACCCATTTTGTTTCTATTGGAGATAAACAAGCTACTCAACCTAGGCTTTGTGAATTCAGTAGTACCCTTGGTGTTGAGATATACATAGAAATGACAAAAAAATTATGTGTGCAAAGTTGAAACATTATTTCCATAGGGTACATTCACAGTAAAAGGAACCAAGGAAGTTGTTGACAATGCTTAAAATTGCACTTACATTACTTTGGAAAATCACCATTAATTATATTTAATGAATTATTTATTCATAATTTGTATTTGTGTTTTGGTGTTCATGAAATTGGGCTCTTATGAATTTGGAGTCATTTTACTATGTTATTAAAGTCCTTTGTCATACACAAAGCACTTGTTGACAAGGCCCTTTTAAGGACTCTAAAATTTGAGTGTGTTTTTTGTTACTCAAACCTTCATGAAATGTTCTCAAATTTATCATGGGTTATAATATACTTCATAAGAAGGGCCACATGTTTATATTTCCAAATGCACATGTATTGAATCCTTTTAATGGATGTTGTTGATTCTAAACATCCTTAATATTCAAAAAAGTTCAAATTTTTTCATCATGGTTAAAACCAAAATTATACATTTGACTATAATCAAGGTCCTCATGCAATAAATAAATAAATAAATAAATAATATGAATCATGTTTGTTCTCAATATTAATATCTAATCCCAAAATTTACATTTAGAATACAATTTTGATATTTAATAGACCAATACATGTAAGACATGTGTAAATTGCAATCCTTGGTAAGGACTCTGACCTTGGTCATTGTGATTCATTTTATTGTCTTTTTATCCCATAATAAACATTTTCACATATAACACTTGTAGTTGAAAATTGGTAGTTTTATGTTGAATTTTTTTTTATTTTGAAAAAATAAATCCAACAATCCCAAATTGAATATTTCAAAATTTCAACAATCAAAAGTAAATACATAGAATGTACCTTACATTTTGAAATAACAATAGATAATGACCTAGAAAAATGAATTATCCCATAAGTTACAAGTTCAATTTTCAAAAAAATTAAAAGGCCAGGCCTTTTGAGAAATTTTTAATATAAACATTAAGTACAATATTTTGTCATTTTCACTATAGGCTAGATCAAAAGAATGTCCTCCACGAGAGGAGAATAGGGTCCATGGATTCTACTGACAAAATCAACCCAGTTTAGTTCATATAAAGGTGTTTTTTTCTTTTGCAAATAGATGCCCCAACATTATCTTTAAAAGTATATCCCATTGTAGCTTAATTTGACACCTTATATTGTTTTATATCCTAACTTTTGCTATCCATAAAATTGACCCAATTGGGGATGAAATCTCCAAACTAAAGATGAATTAGGAATTAGTTTTAACTTTAAGTGATAAAAATGAACTAAAGGCTACTTTAATTGGGTTTAAAGATTATGGGCATTTATCAGTTATATAGCTATAAGATTGTGACACTTAAAATATAGAGTTTAAAATTTTGTGTTTGAAGGGTTTTGTTTTAAGGTATTTTTCAATTGTTATTTTCAAGGGTCCAAACTTGAGATGAATTAAAAATTAGTTAAAACTTTTAAGTGGTAAAAGCTCTTTTTTTTTTAGTTTGAATTATAAGGGTTTATTTTTTAAGGTTTGGGTTTTAGTGATTTTTTTTTAATGTTATGTATTAACAATTTGGATTTTTAGGATTATTTTTTTGTTGTTATTACTTAGGCTTAAAGTTTACATTTTTGGCTAGGTTTTGAGTTTAAAATTCAAAGTTCTCATTTTTAGGGCTCAATTTGAAATAATTTATTTTTAAAGTTTGGTTTTTATAGGTTATGTTTTAATTGTTAGTATTTTTGGTTTTGGTTTAAGGTTTACATTTATGGCTAAGGTTTTGAGTTTAAAATGTAGGTTTCTTATTAAATAAGGTTTTTGTTTTAAGTAGTTTTTTTTTAGGGTTTAGGTTTTAAAGGTTTTTTTTTTTTTTTTTTTTTTTTTTTTTTTTTTTTTTTTTTTTTTTTTTTTGAGTTTTGGTTTTAGATGTTAATTTATATATTTTATTTTTTGAGGTTTGGGTTTAGGGTTTACATTTTATGATTAAGGTTTGGTTTGGTTTAGCTGAAAGGTTTATAATCACGATTAAGTTTGGGTTTTAGGTCCAAATTAGTTGGGTTTTAGATTTTTGGCTTTAGGATTTGGGCTTAGATTTATTGTTCATATCTCATGTTTAAGGTTTAAGGATAAGAAATTTGATTAGTATTCTTTTTAGGTTTTATGGTTAGTTTCATATTTAATTTGTATATTTCATGTTTTTTTATTAACAATATGGTATTAAGTGTAAAATTTTAAGCAAGAAAATAATCTACTGGTAACTTTTTCATGTGGAAAATCTATATATTTTACGCAAGAAAATGATCTTTTGTTGTCTTTTTGCATGTGGGATTAGGTCTACAAGAAGAATCTCCACTTCTAAAATCTTTATTTTTTTCATTATCACAAATGAATGAACTTCTAAACTCCACTTTTACAAGTGAAAATTTTAGTTCATGTTCAACTAATGATGAAAAGTTCTTTGATGAAATGGTTTAAGGTTTACACTAACTACTACCAAGTCTTTCTTGAATTGTTCAATGCAACAAATATCAAAGAGGATGCTATAGTTTGGAGATTCTTATTTTGATGTTCATGACATATCAATGCAAACAACACCAACATTATTTAAGGCCTTGACAAACTTTACATGGGCTGGGTTTGAAGAGTTGGCATTGCTCATGGTCCCCACAATCACAAGAATTATGAAATCTATAGGTTAGGTGTACATTCCAATTGGTCATCCATCAAAGTTGAGCCTTAAACAATGTATTTTCAAATTCATTTTCTACATGAAACATGTGACATTGTGACCATGTTTGGTGTATTAATGTGGAACTAAGCAAAGAAAAAATCATGTGACAATGTCATCTTTATACATTTTGCATTAATCATGCATTGGCCAATGAAATTTGCTAGATCACAAATGAAAATAAAGGGACTATACTTAACCTAATTTATGAGTTTTTGAATTGCATTAAGCAAATTGATGACACATTGATCAAAGTCCATAAGTCTTATAACAACATATCACATAAATATGGTTCAATGGCAAATAATAAAATTTATTCCTTGAATAACATTGTGGTTGTTGACCACCATGACATGTTCATCTATTTGCATCTAAATTACTCAAGATCCTTTCATGATGTTATCATAAGTTACACTAGCCTAAGTTTTATAAATGTTGGTGTTAAATCTTTATTCACACAAATGACTACTTCAAGTACCTTTTAGTTGAGCCACCATATCTAGGAAAAATGATCATTGTGCATAAGATTAGCTCTTAATGTTGACCAACCTAATTATGATGAAAACATACAATAAGATGCATGTAGGGTATAGAGTCAAAAATGGAATGGGCAATAAGAGGTATCGAGCAAAAATGGAGGTGTTTGAAGAATTGATTTGGCTCAACAAAGCTCAAGTACATTGTCTTTGTTTAGAGTTATAATTTTTTTGATATCTTTTTACAAGACACATGGACTTCACATATGAAGTCATTGGAAAACTAGAGTGAACCCATAGGACCATGATTAAGATGGAAACTTTTAACAATAGGTATAGGATTGTTTCTTAATTCAATTTTTCTTTGAACTTTACATTAACTATCAAACCTAAATGTTTAACTACCTTAAGGTTGTTAATTTTTGCCTTGTTCTTCTTCTCAAAACTCATGTCATGCACAACTAACAAGTTTTTGTATTAATGAATATGTCTATTTAAAATCTATGAATGTTTATCATTTTTCACAATTACCTTTCATTTGCATTGCCACGGTTAGGATGTTCCTAGACTATTATTGTACCATCTATATTTTTGTCATAGCCTTTGGTTCATTTTTTGTGTCATATTGAGTTTTCAACATAATATATTATATTCAAATGCCACAAATGTATGTTAAAATCATGATTGTGGCCAAAAACATTATAGATTTAGATTATTAACTTAAATAAAAATATGTATATAATGATAAAATTTAAGAAATACACACCAAACATATAGTAACACTACTACAAAATGTGGGTGTAGTTCATTAGTCCCCGTTCACTAGACCAGTGAATTCATTCAAAATCTAGTGAAATTACTTGACATACAAGGACACCTTTGTTGTAATGTAATGAACTTTTGAAATGGAATCATGGATTATGGTTTTGAAATTTACACGAAAATTCAAAATTTGCACTTAACCTTGGTTTCTAAGGCTTTTTCCCATTTTAATGTTAAAATATGGACTTTTGGGAGTGTTGCATTTACTAAAAATGAACCACCTTAGCTTGTAACTACCTAAACAATTAGAGCCCAAGTTGCACCTTGTAAAATAATAAAAAATTACACTAGGAGCATTTATGAATATCAAAGCTAGGAAATGATATTAATGATGGAATCCAACCATTCATCATACTTTGTGCCTTTTCAATACATTATGTAAGGCATGTCCATATGTGGTTTTAAGATGTTTTAAAACCTCTTTGTGAATGTTTCAAGATTTCCTTTTCATTATATCCTTAGTTGAAGCACTTATTTTCAAACCCTTCAAAGGTGAAAATCTTTTAAGGTGTACCACACATGATGAAAAGGGCCTAGTCCTTATTGTAATCCTTTTTTACCTTATATTTTGATCCCCATAAAAAATAATGAGTCAAAAGTTGTCAATTTTTTCAAGAGGACTATATTTTAAATCATTACAATTCTAGATTCCATCATAATCATCCATAAATGTGTCTTTACATGGTAAAAGGGACTAGGTAAAAAAGACAAAAAAGGGTGACATTGTGACAAGATTTTGGTACACCTTAAAAAATTTGGACCCTCAAAACATCATGTAATCAAATTTTCAATGTGTTTTCTACAAAGTTTGCTAGGCTACCAAAATTAATTAGGTTTAAAATCTAGTTTAGGTTAGAAACCTAGCCTAAGTTGTTAGGGTATGCCACTTAGGCAAAAATAATTATTACATACCTATCTATTATTTATTTATGTAATAGATAGGTAGGTTAATATACATTATAATTATGTTTGTTAAATATAAGTAGGTAGGGTAGTTGCAAAATAGGTGTGTCACATTGGACTTTTTATAGAAGGTACTTTATTCAAATGCCACAAATGTGTGGTAAAAATAATGTGGCAAAAACAAATATGAAGTATGATTGTCAGCTTGAATAAAAAGTTATACATAATGATGAAAACCAATAAATATACATTGAAAACATATAGTGTTGAATTTTTGGAATGGAATCATGGATTATGGTCTTGAATTTGTATGAAGATTTAAATGCACTTTTCAATATCATTTCATCTCAAAATGTCTTATAAGGATTCAATATGTGATACACGTTTCTAAAAAAAACATGAATTCGAAAAAAATTTGTAAAAAATTGAACTAACAAATAGCTATGAACTTTTGAATGACCATATTTGAACCTTATTTTCAAAAGTCCCTATCTTAGTCATCTTTTGTTGAATTCATGGTTTTTTCCCCTAACATGTATGTCAAAAATTTGTTGAGTTGGGCCATTGTTCATTTGAACTTTGTTACTTTATTAATCACCACATGAAT